>ENA-ORVB01000003-ORVB01000003.1-human-gut-metagenome-genome-assembly--contig:-NODE-3-length-213027-cov-22.808_pt1 | contig 213027 bp, 174 predicted proteins | sample MGYA00242090_ERZ509231 | MGnify/ENA primary metagenome ERZ509231 (study PRJEB26280, sample SAMEA2338798) | human gut metagenome | biome: human gut; feature: human-associated habitat; material: faeces...
TCCTGCCATACCCACGCCGCCTCCTATGGTTTGTGATAGCGTGGGTATAGCAAGGATGCTATACCCTCCTATGGTTCGTGTCTGCGTGGGTATAGCAGGATGCTATACCCTCCTATGGATAGTATCTGCGTGGGTATAGCAAGGATGCTATACCCTCCTATGATTTGATGGAAGATACGCTCAAATCCTGGTAGATACAACCTGCATCTTCCAGCCCTTAAACACTTCATAGCCAATTGGCTGCGTCGCTGCTGGAAGATATGGCAGATTTTTTCACCTACTTCATTTTTCTGCAGACTCTAATATAAGTAAAACCTAAACAGGCTATTTCTTTTCAAAATGCTGATAATCTTTTAGCGATTTCCAGTCTCCACCCCATGTGAAGCCATGCTTCTTGAAAAGTTTGTAAACTAAATCGTTGTGATCAATTTTATATTTGAACGTTTTAGAGCGATTGGAGTATGCACGTCCTGTCTTAGGAGAAACAGATGTACTGCCATTACGTAATCGTTTTACGCACGGGTTATATAGCGGATTGATGTCGATGGCTTTACCCTGACTGTGATAAGAGAGAGTTTTAGAATCAGCTACACGTCGGTAGTTGAAGCATGAGGTGTTATTATGAAGCATCGATTGTTCATCGTCTGCGTTATAGTCGTCGATGAGTTGTATGCGTTCGATGGGGTAATGGGCTTTGTATAGCTCCTGAAATATTTCTATAAGGTCGTCAGCAATGTCTTGATGGCATACCAGTTCGCCAGACTTTACCTTGCCATCAAATCCATAGTGTAGAACTCGGATGTATCTCAGCTCTGTGCGTGGTATCGTACAGTTGGCTTTGTAAGATTTGCCTTGCATACGCTTGAAAACCGCTTCACTGATAGGCTTGGCTGTAAAGTGAGTTGCTGTGGTTGTGTTAGTAGAGTTGCTATGCTGAGATGGCAGATTGTTGATATTAGCTTTTTGTGCATTTGCGGCAAATGACATCATTGCGAGAGTCACGGCGAATAATGTTGTTTTCATATAAAGTTCAGAAATAGTTATATATCGATTTGTGATGTAAGGTAGAGTAGAGTGTATAAACAAAAAAGCCACCGGCCTCAGGCCAGTGGCTAATTTTCTCTTTTCGTTGTTCGAGCTATAATTACTCAGCAACAGTTGTGTCAACAACAGTTGTGTCAGCAGCAGTTGTGTCAACTGCAGTTGTGTCTGTTGTGTCAGCAGTTGCGTCAGTAGCAGCTGTTTTGTTACCACAAGATGCGAAAGAGATAGCTGCAATAGCTACGAACATCAAAACTAATTTCTTCATTTTCTTTGCTTTTTAAATCTGTAAAACAATCATTTGTTTATTAAAACATTGCAAAGGTATATATTTTTTCAATACTACGTACAACTTTTTATGATTTTTTTTTGCTCTTTTTGTAACGTGTTTAGAATGTGTTGATAATCAACGAGATACAAATAGTAAATAAATGTTAATGTTTTTAGGTTTTAAGAAAAGAGCTAAATTTTAATGATTTTAGACCTCTTGTGCGCGAACAAAACAGAAAATTCATTACCTTTGTATTCGCTTAATATATATATTATAAGGTATAATGATTAATACATCTGTTTTTCAAAATAAAAAGGCAGCATACTTCACTTTAGGTTGCAAACTGAACTTCTCTGAGACATCCACTTTTGGTAAGATGCTCGCCGACTTAGGTGTGCGTATCGCTGGCGAAGGTGATGTGGCGGATATATGTTTGGTGAACACCTGTTCGGTTACGGAAGTGGCAGATCATAAGTGTCGTCAGGCTATTCATCGTCTTGTACGCAACAATCCAGGTGCTTTTGTGATTGTCACAGGATGCTATGCACAATTGGAGTCGGAGTCGGTGAGTAAGATAGAGGGCGTTGACCTTGTGCTCGGTTCAGACGAGAAAGCCAATCTGATACAATTCTTGAGTGATGCATGGACTGCTAAGGAGTCGGCTGCAGAGTTCAATGAGGATGGCAAGGTAGAGTCGCTACACGAGTATCATTCAGTAAAGACGAAGATGATAAAGTCGTTTGCGCCTTCATGTTCTCGCGGTAATCGTACACGCTATTTCCTCAAGGTGCAGGACGGCTGCGACTATTACTGCACCTACTGTACCATACCATACGCACGTGGCAACTCGCGCAACCCGACTATAGCTTCGCTTGTTGCACAGGCAGAAGAGGCTGCGCGTGAAGGAGGTAAAGAAATTGTGCTCACTGGCGTGAATATAGGCGACTTCGGTAAAACGACAGGCGAGAGTTTCCTCGACCTGTGTAAGGCACTTGATAAGGTGGAGGGAATCGAACGCTATCGTATAAGCAGTATGGAACCAGACCTGTTGAGTGATGATCTGATTGATTTCTGCTCGCAGAGCCGTGCGTTCATGCCTCACTTCCATATACCATTGCAAAGTGGATCGGACGAGGTGTTGAAGTTGATGCATCGCCGTTATGACAAGACACTCTTTGCTCACAAGATAGAACTTATTAAGCAGAAGATGCCAGATGCGTTCATAGGTGTTGACGTAATGGTTGGCTGTCGTGGTGAGACACCAGAGTGCTTTGAGGAGTGCTACGAGTTTCTTGACGATGTGGATGTGACACAATTGCACGTTTTCCCGTACAGCGAACGTCCTGGCACAGCGGCATTGCGCATACCTTATGTGGTTGACGATGCAGAGAAGAAAGTGCGCAGTAAGCGACTGCTTGATCTTAGTGAGCAGAAGCGTATTGAGTTCTATGCACGCTATATTGGTACAGAACAGGAAGTGTTGTTTGAGAAAGCTGCGCGTGGCAAGGCTATGCATGGTTTCACTTCCAACTATGTTCGTGTGGAGTTGCCGGCAAAGCTTGCCAAGGAAGAGTATGATAATCAGATACTGCGTGTAAGGATGGGCGAGTTTAATCGCGACAAGTCTGCATTGCAAGTTGAACTATTATAATGATATAGAATGAAGAAAGTAGCAATCGTGATATTGAACTGGAATGGTGAGCAGATGCTACGTCGTTTCTTGCCATCTGTGTTGCAATACTCTGAGGCTGTTGCTGACATTGTTGTAGCAGACAATGCTTCGACTGATGCTTCGCTTGCGCTTCTTGAGAAGAAGTTTCCTACAGTGCGTACTATTGTTCTTGATCGCAATTATGGTTTTGCGGAAGGTTACAATCGTGCACTGCGGCAAGTGGAGTATGAATATTATGTATTGCTCAACAGTGATGTAGAGGTGACGGAAGGTTGGCTCGACACACTCATCAACTTTATGGACAGGCATCCTGAAGCTGCATCCTGCCAGCCTAAGCTGCTTGCCGAGCACGACCGAACACTTTTCGAGTATGCAGGAGCCAGTGGAGGTTACATTGATCGCTATGGTTATCCGTTCTGTCGTGGCAGACTCTTTGAAACTGTAGAGAAAGATGATGGACAATACGATGATGTGTGCGAGGTTATGTGGGCAACAGGTGCTTGTCTGATGATACGCCGTGCCGACTATTGGCGTGTGGATGGTCTCGACGGACGCTTCTTTGCTCACAATGAGGAAATTGATCTCTGTTGGCGCCTTTGCAACTTGGGTAGAAAGATATATTGTGTGCCTCAGAGTCGGGTGTTCCACGTTGGAGGCGGCACACTGCCCAAAGGTAATCCGATGAAGACCTTCCTTAACTTCCGCAACAATCTTACGATGCTCTATAAGAATCTGCCAGAAGCAGAGTTGCGCCATGTGATGCGTGTGCGTTGTTGGCTTGATTATGTAGCAGCTTTCAAGTCGCTCATCCTCGATCGAAATTTTAGCGAATTCAAGGCAGTGATTCGTGGCAGGCAAGCTTTCAAGGCATGGCGTAACCAGTTTGATGCCGACCGTGTGGCAATACAGGCATCACGTGTGTCGCAGATGGATGTTATGCGCAAGCCATATAGTCTGCTTTGGCAGTATTATGCTCATGGTGTGCATATATATAAAAATCTAAAAAACGAGCGATAAGAGCTTATTTTTATGATAATTTTATAGTTAAACAGCGGAAAAGGGTCTGCTGTTTAACTTTTTTAGATGATTTTCTTGGCTTTTAAAACCTTTTTTACTATTTTTGCAAAAAATATTTAACAGTTCGTTAATAGAAGGATAGTAAAAGGGTGAGAAAACTATACATTATAATAATAATGACTATTGTTTTTGTTTCTACAGCTTGTGAGTTGAAACTGAAACAATTTGGTGAAGGCAGTCAGACAACGTTGATTGAGATTCAGCGTTATGACCGTCTTGAAAGTCGTTATCTCACCACTGGCGATTTCTCTGCACTTCAGCAGATGAACATTGAGTATCCCATGGAGACACGCACCTTGATAGAAGATGTGTTGCGATTGGGAGAGGTTAATGACCCTGGCATCAATTCAAAGTTTTTACAGTTCTACCAAGATACAACTCTTCAGATTATCATCACTGAAGCAGAGGTGCAGTATGCTAATGTATCAGATATCAGTAAGCAACTGAATAAAGCCTTTGACCGATTGCGCAAGCTATCTCCCAATGTTTCTATTCCGACAGTTTACTTACAGATAGGTGCTCTTGATCAGAGTGTGGTTGTCGGCAATAATTCTATTGGTATTTCGCTTGACAAGTATCTTGGTGAATATTATCCGCTTTACGACCGTTTCTACACTGAAGCACAGCGTGCTCAGATGACACGTGAGCACATAGTGCCAGACTGTATGTTCTTCTACATGCTCAGTATTTATCCGCTCAAGGACTATGAGGTTCGTTCGCAGTATGAACGTGACTTGCATGTGGGCAAGATAATGTGGATAGTGAATAATTTGCTTGACAAGAAGTTTTTCTCAACAAAATACGTTGAGAAGGTAGACCGTTATGTGCGCAAGAACTCGTTATCGGCAAAGCAATTGCTGGAGAATAATCTGTAGGGTACTTATCCTTTTACTTTTTTACTCTTTTACTTTTTTACTTTTAGTATCTCTTCTGGTTTTTCTACAAGAGTCGTGGCTCCGTGCTGCAATAGGAAGTCTTTGTTGCGAAATCCCCATAACACACTTATACACGGCATACCCGAATTGCGAGCCGTGTCAATATCTACATCGCTATCACCGATATACACCGCTCCCTCAGCTGTTGTGTTGAGCTGTCGCAGAGCCTCTATGACGGTGTCGGGAGCAGGCTTCTTGCGTATATCCTCGCGCTCGCCGATAGCTACGGGTACGAGCTCTTTGCCGAAGAAGTGCTGGCAAAGCTCCTGTGTGGCAGCATAGAACTTGTTGCTTACCACCGCTACCTTTTTTCCGCGTTTGTGCAACTCTTTTAGCATCTCCATCACGCCATCATACGGACATGTTGTGTCAAGATTATGCTTCATGTAGTGCTGTCGGAAGTCCTGATAAGTCTTGTCGAACAGCGGATTGCTGAGTCCGTCGGGGATGGCGCGCTCCATAAGTTTCTTTACACCATTGCCCACAAACTGTCGCACTTCGTCAAGTGTTCGCTGTGGCATACCATTGTTTGTCAGTGCGTAGTTGCAGCTCGCAGCAAGGTCGTTGAGCGTAGAAAGTAGAGTTCCATCCAAGTCGAAGATATATGTATCGTACATATTTGTGTTATTTGATTAATTATGATTATTGAAATTGTACGATACAAAAGTACGTATTTTTAGTCAAAGGTGTATAAAATTAATCGCGCGATTAAAAACATAGCATTTATTTTTGTCATATATCATATTTACTCTACCTTTGCAGTGTTTCAGCAATGTAAAAATCTAAATTATGAGAAAGAGAAAGAATAAGAATCGTAAGTTTCTAACAATCATTGGTGTAGTCCTGTTGGCAGTAGTAGCTTGTGGCTATTGTTTCTTCTTTGCCAGCATGTCGTCGACAGGTGAAACGCAATATGTGTATGTTGACAACGATGACAACATCGACTCTGTCTACACAAAGCTCAGTGGCGTGTCGAGCGGCAGTTCGATGATTGGTTTCAAAACACTTGTAAAGATGAGCGGTTATGCCGACAACGTGCGTACTGGTCGCTATGCTGTGCGTAAGGGTGAAGGTGCCTTTATGGTATTCCGTCACTTGAAGAACGGCTTGCAGACACCAGTCAGCCTTGTTGTGCCGTCGGTGCGTACTATGGACCGCCTTGCAGCCGAACTCTCCAAACGCCTTATGATGGACAGTACCGCCCTTTACAAGGCACTCACAGACGAAACAGTCTGCCAAAAGTATGGTTATGACACCACGACAATAGCTGCACTATTTATTCCGAACACATACGATATCTACTGGAATGTGAGTGTGGAAAAGCTGCTCGACCGTATGCTGAAGGAGAACAAGGCATTCTGGAATGCCGAACGCACAAGGAAGGCACAGGCAATGAAACTCACACCGGTAGAGGTGACAACGCTTGCCAGCATCGTCGACGAGGAGACAGCCAATAACGGCGAGAAGCCGATGGTAGCCGGTATGTACTACAACCGTCTCATGCTGCGCAACGCCGAGTATCCGGAAGGAATGCCGTTGCAGGCAGACCCTACAATCAAGTTCGCATGGAAGCGTTTCGACCTGAAGCGCATATACAACAACTTGCTGTATATAAAGAGTCCGTACAACACCTACCGCAACCCGGGTCTGCCCCCAGGACCAATCCGTATTCCATCAATAGCAGGCATCGATGCTGTGCTCAATCACGTGCAGCACGACTATCTCTACATGTGTGCTAAGGAAGACTTCAGCGGAACGCATAATTTTGCACGCAATTATAATGAGCATTTACAGAATGCAAAGCGTTATAGTGATGCGCTTAATGACAGAGGAATAAAATAATTAGATTTAAAATTTAATAATGAATAAATTATCAACACTCTTACTTTGTGCCGTCTTGTCTGCCCAGACATTCAGCTCGAAGATTCATGCAATTGAAACAGAATTATCGGCTGCACACGGCTATGTTGAAACAACTGACGGAAAGGTTGGAGCAGCGGGTATTAATATTCCGAGTGAAGCACTCAACTCCAGCGGTAGACCGCAGATGAACAACACGCTTTCTGCCTGGACCTCAACCTCCGTTTGTGCCGTCTATTATTTCCATCATCCTGCAGCTGCCGTTTCAAACACTTTGAAACTTAACATCAAGGCGTTGCAGACTGTGCGCTTCCGACTCACTGTTACCGACCCCGATTCGCCTGCCACACCTCTTTATACAAAGGAGTTCAGTGCGAAAGGTCCGCTTATTGGAGGTGATGTGGAGGTTGGTATGGGAGACATAACATTCACACGCTCAGCTTATTATCGCTATAAACTCGAGTGTATCTCCGGCTGCAATGCCATAAATAACATCAGTCGTTTCAAGTTCTCTACTTCTTCCAATGAGGCTTCGTATGCAGCCAATTATCTGTCGTCGCCATCAGTGCATCTCAACAACTGGCATTCAACAGCATCGGGTGCTCCTTCTGGCGACGGCTACGACTGGCTGTTTGAGGAGATAATGATACCTGCGGAGTCTGACCTCGTTGGCACATACGCCGAGGCGATAGGTGCGCTCAATGGCTATATGGGCATACAGATGAACGGCTATGTAGATGGCGAGCCGCGCCACGATGTGCTTTTCTCTATGTGGGATGATGGTTCAACCGACGAAGACCCCAATCTGCCGGAACATCTGCGTGCCGGAGCTGTTGATTGGGATGAAAAGACAACCGTGAACCGATTTGGTAATGAGGGTACTGGTGTGCAGACATATCGTCGCGGCAACTATTGGACACCTGGCACATACGTGCAGTTCATCACCAACTGCCGACCGGAAACCACCTCGTACACTACTGTTGAGAATGGCAAAACCGTGGTGCATGAGCAGCACAATATGCTCGTTTCTACATGGTTCAATGCGTTGGACGGCAAAGGCTGGCAGTATATGGCAACGGTGCGTAAGCGCAACTCGTCTACATATTTCAGCACCTGGTATTCGTTCCTCGAAAACTATGTGTGGACAAATGGTCAAGCTTCGCGTAAAGCTTATTATCGCAATGGTTATGGACGTGCTCGTGCTACGGGCAAGTGGTACAACTTCAACAGTGTTGGTTTCGGACACACCGACGGCGGAAAAGAAGATGGAGCACGTGCCGACTACGGACAGGGTGTTACCGAAAACGCTTCTGATCGTACATTCTTCATGCAGACAGGTGGCTATACTTCCACAAAGCAGACGGCTTCGATTGTGAGCCTTGCAACGGATAACACGGTGGTGGATACTATTGATATCGCTCCGCTTGATCTTCGTGTGCGTCAGGCTATACAGAAAGAAATTGATCGTGCCACGGAAGACGAACTCTTTACGCAGAACCTCTTAGACAAGAAAGGCTGGGAAGTGATAGAGAAGTCGAGTGAGGAGACATCCGGCGAGGGCACCAACGGACGTGCTCAGCAGATTGTAGACGGCGACGATAACACCTACTGGCATCCGCAGTGGAGGGGTGGTACGGCAACACTGCCACATACAATCGTTGTTGATATGAAAACCATTAATAACGTTGGAGGTTTCCAGTTTAAGATGGGTGACGATCCCACTCGTTTTATAAAAGCTTACGATATATACGGATCTACCGATAATAGCAAGTGGACTCTGCTTTGTAGCGATGATGCTGCTCCTACAAAGTCCGAATTCCGCAAGCTACTCGATGTATCGGTGGATATTCGCTACTTCAAGATAGTAATACGCCAAACAACGGCAACGGATGGTCCTTGGCTCCGTATCTATGAAGTCGACCTTTGTTCGGGTAAAAGCATAAAGTCGACGCTCTCGGGCAGAGTAACCTGCAATGGCAAGCCCGTGAATGGTGCAACCGTAAACCTGCGTAGTTCGGAAAAGGTGTACGATGCCACTACCGACGAATTTGGCTACTACACTATTAATGTTGATAGAACCGACTTAACTTATCAGCTCACAGCTTGGGCAGATGGCTACTATAGCTATTACGAGAGTCAGCCGATAGAGATTAAGGGTCGTGTGGTTAAGGACATTGATCTGAAGCCAATGACTGCTATCAATAGTGTGTCTATAACTGGCGACATCCCTTCTGATGCTGCACGCTATAATATCAGTGGACAGCGAGTAGAGCAGGGCACTCGCGGAATAGTTATTGTGAACGGAAAGAAATACCTGACAAAGTAATTTGTGTGAATATGATTAAGGCTGGAAGATGACTTCCAGCCTTGTGTTGTTATAAAGGTCAATTCTGTTGCTACGCTTCTTTTCTTATTCGTAGCGTATAGCCTCGATAGGATCGAGTTGTGCAGCTTTCTTAGCCGGATACCATCCGAAGAATACACCCGTGAAGGTGCAGACAGCGAAGCTCATGATTATGCTCCACGGCTGAATGTATATAGGCCAGTGGGCTACCAGCTTCACGGCGTAGGAGGCTCCGACGCCCAAGCCCACGCCAATGAGTCCGCCGGTTACGCTGAGCAGGATAGCCTCAATGAGAAACTGGCTGAGGATGTCTATGCCGCGAGCACCGACGCTCATGCGCAGACCAATCTCGCGTGTACGCTCCGTTACGCTGACATACATGATGTTCATGATGCCGATGCCGCCCACGATGAGCGAGATGCCAGCCACGCAGCCGAGCAGAATGGTCATCATGTCGGTTGTAGAGTTCATCATGCTTGCCAGTTCCTCCTGCGAGCGGATGTTGAAGTCGTCGTCGTCAGCCTCCTGCATGTCCGTCGCCTCCTTCAGTTTATGGTTGCGTCGCAGCACGTCGGTTATCTCGTCGATAGCCTTCGACGTGAGGTCTTCGGTTATTGCCGAGCAGGTTATTCCGCCGAGATACGTCTGTGCCTTGATGCGTTTCATCACCGTTGTGTACGGCGCAAGCACGAGGTCGTCCTGGTCCATACCCATCGAGTTGTAGCCCTTCTTCTTCAGCACGCCCACCACGCGGAACGGTATGGCGTTGAAGCGCACCACCTTGCCCACGGGGTCCGACCCGTCGGGGAAGAGGTTGTCTACTACGGTCTGTCCCAATATGCACACCTTCGCACTCGACTTGATGTCGGTATCTGTAAACATTTCTCCCTCACTCACAGCGAGTTGTCTGATTTCGAGATAGTCTTGGTTTACGCCGTAGATAGACGACGGCGTGTTGTTGTTGCCGTATATCCACTGTCCGCTGCTGTTCACCGTGGGGCTGATGCCTTTGATGAAGTGGCACTCGTCCTTAATTGATGCGTAGTCGGTGAGCTTCAGCGTCTCCATCGCCGATGGGTCCTGTCGCACACCGCCCGGACCGCGGTCGGCTCCCGGACTTATCATTATCATGTTTGAGCCCATCTCGGCGATGTTCGCTTGAATGCTGCGTTTTGATCCCTGACCGATGGCGAGCATCGTGATGACCGACGCTACACCGATGATGATGCCAAGTGCGGTGAGGAACGAGCGCAACTTGTTGGCTGCAATGGCGCGAAGGGCTATTTTGAAAAGATTGCTATAGTTCATAATCTATTGTGTTTTGGTGGCTACGGGTGTAGCCACCGTTTTTGTCATTTCCATGTGGCTAAATCCGTTTTGAGGTTTCATTCGTCGGAGCTTGCCGGCAGTGTCGCCAGTCCCTCTTCAGCCGAGAGTATGTTGGTGTTATACTCGTCGCTTATCACATGGCCGTCGCGCAGCATGATGTTGCGCGAGGAGTAGTTGGCTATGTCGGGATTGTGCGTCACGAAGATGATGGTTCTGCCCGCTGCGTGCAGCTTCTGGAAGAGGATGAGAATCTCGAACGAGGTGCGTGTGTCGAGGTTTCCTGTTGCCTCGTCTGCAAGAATCACGGCAGGGTCGTTCACCAGAGCGCGTGCTATCGCCACACGCTGCATCTGTCCGCCCGACATCTGGTTCGACTTGTGGTAGAGGCGTTCGCCCAAACCCACAGCCTGCAATGCTTTCACGGCACGCTCTTCGCGCTCCTTGGCTCCGATAGCGGCGTTGTACATCAGTGGCAGCTCCACGTTCTCCACGCTCGTTGTCTTCGGCAGCAGATTGTAGTTCTGGAAGATGAAGCCAATCTTGCGGTTGCGCAGCACGGCACGCTGCGACTTCGACATCTTGCGCACCGACACTCCGTCGAGATAGTATTCGCCCGAGGTTGGCGTATCGAGACAGCCGAGCTGGTTGAGCAACGTCGACTTGCCCGAACCCGATTTGCCCATGATGGTGACAAACTCGCCTTCGTATATCTTGAACGACACACCGCGCAGCGCATGCACCGTCTCGTCGCCCACGAGGAAGTCGCGCTTCACGTTGTCGAGTTCTATTACTACTTTCTTTTCGTCCATAGTTCGTAATGTTTATTGTGAATGATTAGGGTGCGTATCGACCGATGCGGATGCCCGTGACGACCGACGTGGATGCCTGCCCCTAACCTTTAAACGCTATTTATTTCCTTTTGTTCTTTCCCGGAGGGCCAGGTGCGAACGGGCTCTTCTCGCCTTGGGCTTCCATAGGCATCTTCTCTTCGCCCCCCGTCACGTTGAGTCCGGTAACGACCTTTGTGCCCTCGGCTATTCCGCCCACAATCTGTGTGTTCGTGCCGTCGGTCATGCCGATGTTCACCTTGTGCGCCACGATAGAGTTACCCTCAATAGTCCACACCTTGTTCTTGGCGTTCGCTACGTCCACAATCTTCATCTTGCCTACGGTCTCCTTCTGCGGAGTGAAGCGCAGTGCCTTCGACGGCACGGAGAGCACGCCCTTGCGCTCAGCGGTGTAGATTGTGACGTTGGCGGTGAGTCCGGGTTTCAGTTTTAAGTCGGCGTTTGGCGCAGAGATAACCACTTCGTATGTCACGACGTTGTTCGTCGTAGTAGCCTCCTGACGCACCTGCTTCACCTCGCCCTCGAATGTGTCGTCGGGGTAAGCGTCTACGGTGAACGTCACGCGCTCGCCCTCCTTCACGTCGCCTATGTCCGCCTCGTCTACGTCAGCTACTACCTGCATGTTGGTGAGGTCCTGCGCTATGGTGAACAGCTCCGGCGTAGAGAAACTCGCCGCAACGGTCTGTCCCTCCTCAACCGACTTCGATAGCACCACGCCGTCGATGGGCGAGGTGATAGTGGCATAGCCAAGATTGGTCTGTGCGCGTTGCACCTCCTCCTTTGCCGACACCACCTGCTCCTTAGCCTGCGTGTACGAGAGTTTCGCGTTGTCGAAATCGTCGGCAGCCACGAGTCCCTTCTCAAAAAGTGTCTTGTAGCGTTTGTAGTTGGCATTCTGGTAGTTGAGCTGGCTCTGTGCTGTAGCCAGTTGCGTCTTTGCCGTGTTGAGCTGACTCATAAGGTTGGTCTTGTCGAGCTCCGCAATCACCTGTCCCTTCTTCACTACCGAATTGTAGTCGACGAAGAGTTTGCTTACGATGCCGCTCACCTGCGTACCCACCGTGACCGACGTTACAGGTTCGATAGTACCGGTAGCGGTGATGCTGTTCATGATGTTTGCCGGCGCAACGGCAGCCGTGTCAAACGTAATCGTTTCTTCTTTCTTGCCGCCCGACAATAGCCATACGGCAAGTGCGGCGATAGCAGCAACCGCTGCTATTACCAATGCCTTTTTCTTATTCATATTTACTCTCTAATTAATTTTTTTTTAGGCTGAACTAAGCCTCTTTATGCCTTTCTAAGCCGAGGGTAAAACTTTTTACTTTTTTACCCTTTTACTTTTTTACTTTTACTTAATGTTTCCCGTCTGATAGAACTCCAGCATGTTGAGGTTGAGTATGGCGAGATACTTGCTCTGCAGCTCGTTCTGCTGCGCCTGCAGAAGGTTCGTCTTGCCCGTCATCAGTTCGACGGTGTTCTTCAATCCCTGCTTGAACTGCTCCGATAGAAGCTCGTAGCTTGCCTGTGCACTCTCTGTAGAAACGCGCGCCGCCTTGAACTTGTTCTGGTTCGTCACAGCCTGCAGCCAGTAGTTCTCGATAGTGGAGTAGAGCGTGGTCTGCTTGTCCTGCAAGTCGAGCAGATAGCTCTGCTTCTGCAGCTTCGCCTTGTTCACGGCAGTCTTAGTCTGACGGTTGTCGAAGAGCGGAATGCTCACTGTCACGCCACCACCCAAACTGAAGTTGTTCTTTATCTGCGTGCCCCAAGCGTTGTCGCTCATCGACGAAGTAGAGGTCGTAACGCCTGCGTTGAGGCTCACTGTCGGCATTCTGCCCGCCTTAGCCACCTTTATGCCGAGGTCGCTGCTCTCTATGCCGAGCTTCGCGTTCTTTATTTCCGGCCGCTGTTCGAGCGAAGCCGTGTACACATCGTTCAGTGCCGGCACTGCCTCAAGCGCCATGTCGTCTGTGGTAGAAGGTACGGCGACATCAAACTCCTCATCGCTCGTTATCTGCAGCAGTTCCTTCAGCTGGCGTTTGTAGTTGCGCAGGTTGCTCTCGGCTTCCACGATGGCGTACTCGTCCTGCGCACGCTGCGCCGTGAGCTGCGCCAGGTCAGCCCGGCTCATCTTGCCCACCTCAACCATTGTCTTGCCGCGCTGCTCGTTGGTCTGGCTTGTTTTCAGACTCTCCTTCGTCACGCTGATAGCCTCGTTCGAGTAGAGTATCTGTACGTAGAGCTGCGCAATCTGCTCGAGTACGTTGTTGGCTGTTGTGGCAGAGTCGAGTCGTGCCTGTTCGACAGCCAACTTGTTCAGCTTCACGTTGTTGCGGTTCTTGTTGCCGTTCCACACCGTCCAGTTGCCCATGAGCGAGTACGATCCGTTGTAGTAGACCTTGTCTACGCTCGACTGCACGTAGCCGTCCGCCACCGTAGCTCTGCCTTGCTGTGGCCACGGTGTGTAGTTCACGTCCTGCGATGTAGACAGGTTGAGCGACGGCAGCAGTGCCGACTGGCTCTGTTTCACGTCTTCGAGGGCGGAATACTCCTGTATCTTCGCCTTCTGCAACTTGATGTTGTTAGCCAAGGCGTAGTCGATGCAGTCTCTCAGCGACCACTGCTTAGCCGCACATTCGGTTGACAGCGACAGCAGGAGAAGTCCTGCCAGACAAGTCATCCCAATCTTCTTCATACTTCAATAGTCTTTAATTGATTCATTATTCTTTTATAATCTCTCTATAATAGGAGGGTATGGCATCTTGCCATACCCACGCTGCCTTAAATGCATCCTTTAGTCTACACCTTTCTGCCAGTTTACTTCAGCTGCTGCAGACGCGCTATATACTTGCCGAGTATGTCGAACTCGATGTTCACGCGTGTGCCAACTTTGATGTCGCAGAAGTTGGTGTTGTCGTGTGTGTATGGGATGATAGCCACGGTGAACGAGTTCTCTGTAGGGTTGCACACGGTGAGCGAAACACCGTTCACCGTTACCGATCCCTTGTCTACTGTGAAGTAGCCACGCTCCGCCATCTCGCGGTCGAACTTGTACTCGAAGGTGTAGTATGTCGATCCGTCGGCGTCGCGCATCTCCTTGCACACAGCCGTGCCGTCCACATGTCCCTGCACGATATGACCGTCGAGACGGCCGTTCATCAGCATCGAGCGCTCTACGTTCACACGGTCGCCCACCTTCAGCTCGCCGAGGTTAGAGCGGTCGAGGGTCTCCTTCATCGCCGTCACGGTGTAGCGGTCGCCGTCGATAGCCACCACCGTTAGGCAGACACCGTTGTGCGCTACGCTTTGGTCTATCTTCAGCTCGTCGGTGAATGAGCAGGTGAGTGTGAGGTCTACATTCTCTTTATCGTTCTTCAGTGCTACGAGTGTAGCCATTTCTTCTACTATGCCAGAAAACATGGTTCTATAAAATTCTTGTTTGTTGGGTTTAAAATAATGTATGTTCTTAAAATTGCGAGTTGTACGCATTTTCGACAAAGTAACGAAATATTTCTTTAACCCCAAAATTTATTATACTAAATTAAGAGTATCTTCTGTAAAACTGCAACAAAAAAGGAGATTACAACATTTCTGCGTAATCTCCTCGTATAGTTTAAAAAGGGACGCCCAGTGATGTGATGAAACTCCGAGTATACAAGATTTGAGAGCTCTCCGCCTTTGTAATCCACCGGCTTTGCAGCTTAGTCCACTGAGGTTTTATATGGCCCGCCATTGGCAAAAGAAGTCTTCTCGGTTTCGATTTTATTATTGATGAGTATCCCGATCGAACGTGGCGCGCCCCTATGTTTTTTCTGTTTTGCTTGTGCAAAGTTACTACATTCCTTTTATTCTGACAAGTGTTTAAGCCATTTTAAATGTTTGCAATCGACATGATATTGGCAAATACACCTGCTGCCGTGACGCTTGCGCCTGCTCCGTAGCCCTGTATGAGCATTGGATACTCGCGGTAGCGTTCGGTGGTGAGTGCCACGATGTTGTTGCTGCCCTGCAGGTTGTAGAACGGGTGAGTGCTGTCCACTTCCTTCAGTGCCACAGAGAGCTTGCCGTGGTCGAACGTAGCCACGAAGCGCCAGCGTTTGCCTTCTGCGTCGAGCTGCTTGCGTCGTGCTTCGAAGTCGGCATCCAGCTGAGGCAGGTTTTTCCAAAACTCCTCAATGCTGCCCTCGAAGAACTCGTCGGGTATGAACAGGTGTTTCTCCACATCTGTCTTTTCTACCTTATATCCTGCCTCGCGAGCGAGGATTACGAGCTTGCGTATCACGTCCTTGCCCGAGAGGTCGATGCGTGGGTCGGGTTCGCTGTAGCCTTGTTCCTTGGCGCGGCGCACAGCCTCCGACATGGTAACGTCAGCCGATAGCTCGTTGAAGATGAAGTTGAGTGTGCCCGAGAGCACCGCCTCTATCTTCAGAATCACGTCGCCCGAGTTGCGCAGGTCGTTGATGGTGCCGATGATAGGCAGTCCGGCACCCACGTTTGTCTCGTAGCGGAAGAACACGCCACGCGCCAATGCCGTCTCCTTCAGCAAGGCATACTTCTCGTACGACGACGATGCAGCGATCTTGTTGGCTGCAATCACCGATATGTTGTGCTCCAGCAGCGGCTGGTAAATCTCAGCTACGTCCTTGCTCGCCGTACAGTCGACGAACACGCTGTTGAAGCAGTTCATCTCTATTATTGCGTCGCGCAGCTTCTTGTCGTTGCTCTCGGGAGCGTCGGCAAGCAGTTCACGATAGTTGGCGAGGTCAATGCCGTCGCGGTTGAACAGTGCCTTCTTCGATGTAGCGATGCCTACTACGTTCAGCTTCAGTCGCTTGGTGCGCTTCAGCTCCTCGTACTGGTCGTGTATCTGCTCGAGCAGCTGTCCGCCCACGGTGCCCACACCGCATACGAAGAGGTTCAGCACCTTGTATTCAGACAGGAAGAACGAGTCGTGTATGGCGTTGAGTGCCTTGCGCAGATGCTCGCTCTTCACTACGAACGAGATGTTGGTCTGCGATGCACCCTGTGCACATGCTATCATGCTGATGCCGGCTCTGCCAAGTGTGCCGAAGAGCTTGCCGGCTATGCCCGGCACGTGCTTCATGTTCTCGCCTACGACGGCGATGGTAGCCAGTCCGCTCTCGGCGTGCATGGGGAACATGGCACCCGTCTCTATCTCCTTTGCAAACTCGCTGTTGAGCACCTCTACAGCCTCCGCTGCATCCTGGTCACGCACACCGATAGATGTTGAGTTCTCCGACGAAGCCTGCGACACCATGAACACGCTGATGCCGTTGTCTGCCAGGGCGGTAAAGATGCGACGGTTCACACCGATGACACCCACCATCGACAGACCGGCTACGGTGATGAGCGTGGTGCCGTTGATGCTCGATATACCCTTGATGGGCTTGTCGTTGTTAGCCACCTTCTGCTTGATGATGCTGCCCTCGCTGTCGGGGTTGAACGTGTTCTTCACGCGGATAGGAATGTTCTTCACGCAGACGGGGTAGATTGTAGGCGGATATACCACCTTCGCACCAAAGTTGCAAAGCTCCATCGCCTCGATGTAGCTCAACTCCTTAATGGTGTAGGCGGTCTTTATGACGCGTGGGTCGGCTGTCATGAAGCCGTCCACGTCGGTCCATATCTCAAGAATGTCGGCGTCGAGCGCTGCGGCGATGATGGCAGCGGTGTAGTCTGATCCGCCACGACCGAGGTTCGTAATCTCGTCGGTGTCGCGGTCTTTGCTTATAAAACCCGGAACAAGCGAAATGCGCTGCAGGTCGCTGAAGGTGCGACGCACGAGGCGGTTGGTCAGTTCGGAGTCGAGAGTGTTCTTATGGTTCTTGCGCATGGTCTTGATGAACTCGCGCGAGTCGTACCACTTTGCGCCCTGCACCAGTGTTGCCACGATGTTCGAGCTGAGTCGCTCGCCGTAGCTCACGATGGCGTCCTGCGTCTTCTTCGAGAGGTCGTGAATGAGATACACGCCGAAGTAGATGGAGCGCAACTGCTCGAAGAGCGAGTCGACGATGTTGAAGAGCTGCTCGCGCTTGCGTGGGTCGGTGATGATGGTGTCTATCATCTTGTGGTGGCGTTCCACCATAGCCTGGAATTCGTCCTTCCACGCCTCGTCGCCTTTCTGTGCGAGCACTGATGTGGCGATGAGCTTGTCGGTGATGCCGCCCAATGCGCTCACCACGACGATGATGGGCTGCTCCTGCGCCTCTTTCTCTACGATAGCCTTCAGGCTGAGAATACTCTCTACGGAACCCACTGAGGTTCCGCCAAACTTCAATACTTTCATTTCTTTTTGTTCTGTGGTTAATGTCTCCATACCAGGGAGACGCTTGTGTTCCGATGCTGACGTGGCTCGTAACGCAGTGCAACTGGCGTGCGTTGGGGTCCTCTTTACGAGCGAGGTTTCACGCTACTCCTTGGTCGTCATCTGCGTCAAGCGACAGCGTTAGCACCGTGTCGTTGACAATAAAGTTATTGGGATGTGGGGACAAAATTACGAAAAATGTTCTTAAAACGTTACGTTTCTTATGAAAATCGCATAAGTTTGTGTAATTTTGTACCCTAATAGGAGGATATGGCATCTTGCCATATCCACGCACCCCACCAGGGGGTGCAGTGGTCTCCACTGCACCAACCAAGCAAAAAATAACAACATAATAGATATTAATAGGAGGATATGGCATCTTGCCATATCCACGCACCCTTCACAAAAAATAACAACAAATAAATATGATTCAGGAATTTCAAATACGAGTGCTGCCCGTGGTAGCCTCGAGCGAGCAAAACATAATAAGCTACATTGCCGACGAGAAGGGCATCGACGCGCGCACCGTCAACGCCGTGCGTGTGCTGAAACGCAGCATCGACGCACGCCAGCGCACCATCTTCATCAACCTTACCGTGCGTGTTTACATCAACGAGATACCACAGGATGCCGAGTACGTACACACCGAGTACGGCGACGTGAGCCGGAAGCCGCAGGTAGTGGTGGTGGGCGAGGGTCCCGGCGGACTCTTCGCTTCGCTCCGACTCATCGAACTTGGCTTGCGCCCCGTCGTGCTTGAGCGTGGCAAAGACGTACGCCAGCGCAAGGTTGACCTCGCCAATATCACTAAGACACAGGCTGTAGACCCCGAGAGCAACTACTGCTTCGGCGAGGGCGGTGCCGGCGCCTACTCCGACGGCAAGCTATACACTCGCTCCAAGAAGCGTGGCAGCACAGAGAAGATTCTCAACGTGTTCTGCCAGCATGGAGCCTCTACGTCAATCCTCGTCGACGCCCATCCGCATATCGGTACCGACAAACTGCCGCAGGTTATCGAGGCGATGCGCAACACTATCATACGCTGCGGTGGCGAAGTTCACTTCCAAACCAAGATGACCCGACTGCTGATCGAGGGCGACAAGGCGGTGGGCGTTGAGGCTGTCGACCTGCAGACGGGTGCCGAGAAGACATTCCGTGGACCAGTCGTTCTCGCCACGGGCCACTCCGCACGCGATGTCTACCGCTACCTCGCCGAGGCGAAGATAGAGATTGAGGCGAAGGGCATCGCCGTCGGCGTGCGCCTTGAGCATCCGTCGCAGCTGATAGACCAGATACAGTATCACTCGCGCAACGGACGCGGCAAGTATCTGCCCGCTGCCGAGTACAGCTTCGTGACGCAAGTGGACGGTCGCGGCGTCTACTCGTTCTGCATGTGTCCTGGCGGCTTCGTCATTCCGGCAGCCACCGACAAGCAGCAGATTGTGGTGAACGGCATGAGCCCCAGCAACCGCGGTACACAATGGTCCAACTCGGGCATGGTCGTAGAGACACGCCCCGAGGACGTGGGCGGCGACGAGAACGATCCGCTGCGCGTGATGCACTTCCAAGAGGAACTGGAGCGTGCATGCTGGCAGCAGGGCAACATGAAGCAGACCGCTCCAGCGCAGCGCATGGCAGACTTCGTGAACAACCGCCTGAGCTACGACCTGCCAAAGAGCAGCTATGCCCCCGGACTCATATCCTCGCCCCTTCACTTCTGGATGCCGCAGCACGTGGGCAAGCGCCTGCAGGAAGGCTTCAAGAAGTTCGGCAAGATGAGTCACGGTTTTCTCACCAACGAGGCGATACTTATCGCCACCGAGACCCGCACCTCGTCGCCCGTGCGCATCACCCGCGACTTCACCACGCTGCAGCACGTCCGTATACAGGGGCTCTTCCCTTGTGGCGAGGGTGCAGGCTACGCCGGTGGCATCGTCTCTGCTGGTGTCGACGGTGAACGCTGTGCAGAGATGTGCGCAGAGTATTTAAAAAACTAAGTAGATGAAAAAATCTACCATATCTTCCAGTTTCCTTATAATACTCTGTATCTCAGACATATAAGGGATGGTAGATGGCTGGCAGATAGCTGGAGGATAGTCCGAATCTTCCAGTTATCTGCCATTTATTATAGCAGCGTGACAACGATGTTGCGGTAGCGTGACAACGATGTTTCGGTAGCGTGGCAATGATGTTTCGGTAGCGTGGCAATGATGTTGCGGTAGCGTGGCAACGATGTTTTAGCTGTAGTTTAATACTTATTGTTGTCCACTTACTGTTTTAACTGTAAAGCCTGTTGCCATAGTTTGTATTTAGTTTTACTATTAGTTGATACTATTTTTGGGTAACGACTTTTGTCTCACAAAAGATTAATAATAGTAATCTTATTTTTTATCCCAGCTGGCTTATAATTCGGAAATTTTATCTAATTTTGTAGGTACGTAATGAGAAATCTATTTCATTGAACCCACGTTAATAAAAACCTATGCAATACCCTCTTATATCAGAATATCTCGCTGCCATTCGCGAGGCTAAGGACAATCTTGACAAACTCAGCCATTTGGTGCCCGTGCTGGACAAATACGGCGAACCGTATCGTAGCAGCGGTGCGTTTGCCGTCGTGTTCAAGATGAAGGACGAACAGACGGGGAAGTGCTATGCCTTGAAGTGCTTCACCGAGGAGCAGGAAGGGCGTGCGGAAGCATACCGTAAAATTGCCGAGGAGTTGGAGTTTGTCGACTCGCCTTATATCACTTCCGTGAAGTATCTGGAGAAGGAACTTTTCGTTGACAGCAACTGTGGGGACGAAGAGTTCCCAGTGTTGCTGATGGATTGGATTGAGGGCGAGACGATGGAGACGTACGTTGCCGCTAACTACACGGACACTCACGCTATGGCGATGCTTTGCTACCGTTTCTGCAAGATGGCGGCTTGGCTTCGCTCGCAGTCGTTCGCTCATGGCGACATCAAGCCCGACAATATCATGGTGCGCCCCGACGGTACGCTGACGCTTGTCGACTACGACGGCATGTTTGTGCCGGCGATGAAAGGGCAGAAGTCGCCAACTATCGGCACAAAGGACTTCTCGCATCCACTTCGCACCATCGATGACTTCGACGAAACCATCGACGACTTCGCCTTGGCTTCCATTGCCCTCTCACTAAAAGCCATCTCTCTCGATCCGTCTCTGCTCCAAAACTACGGAGCATCCGACCGTCTCCTCTTCTCAGCCGCTGATTATCTCGATTTGAGCAAGAGTAATACCTTCACTGCCCTGCAAGGCTTATTGGCAGACGAGGAAGCAAGAACCCTTATGTCTATGTTCCTCTTAGCCAGCGTCAAGAAAGACTTGTCCATGTGCTCCTTCAGATTGTTCGGTGTGCAGAAGCCGAAGGAAGAGGAAGTGTGGAGCACGGAGGTTACAAAAGAGGATCTTGAAAATGCTATAGAGGATGCGTTTGGCGTAAAATATAGCAAGGATTGGAAAAGATTGCTTAAAGCACCATCAGGATTAAAAGGTGAGTATTATATCAGAAAAGGAGTGAAGGTGATTGGAAATAATGCTTTTTCGGAGTGTAGGTCACTCACCAATATCAATATTCCAAATAGTGTGACAAATATTGGGGATGGTGCTTTTGCCGGGTGCAAATTACTTACCAAAATCGATATTCCAGATAGTGTGACAAATATTGGAGATAAAGCTTTTTTGAGGTGTACATTACTCATCAAAATTAATATTCCAGATAGTGTGACAAATATTGGGGATAAAGTTTTTGGTTACTGTACATTACTCACCAAAATCAATATTCCAGATAGTGTGACAAATATTGGAGATTGGACTTTTTCGAGGTGTACATTTCTCACCAAAATCAATATCCCAGATAGTGTGACAAATATAGGAAACCATGCTTTTCATGATTGTAAATCACTCACCAGCATCAAAATTCCAAATAGCGTGACAAATATTGGAGATCACGCTTTTTATAATTAAAAAAACAAATTGTTTTGGTTATGTCGTCCGTTTTATTTAATTTTGTAATAATAACCAAAAAAACGAATTGCCATGTATAAAATCCAAGCTAACGCCTCAGGCACAAGAAGTATAGAGATAAGTGACGAACATCTGCAAACAATAAGTAAATACTCTTTGTTTGATGGTCTGGTAGATAGCAATGGCTTTGTAGATGAGCCAGTGCTCGACAAATTGAAGTTCCACGTGCGCTCGTTGCTCGAGAACACAGTTGAGAACGATAAGGCTCTGCTCGATCTTTGCCTTGACGTGATTTACAATAACAATATGAAGGCTCTCGGACTGCAGAACCTCATCGCGCTTTATCGCGAGTGGGCTCCGTCTCACGTTGAGGAGAATGCAGAAGCCCAACCGACTGATGGCGAATAAGTAATCAGTCAGGATATTTGATAACGAAAAGAATATACAATGAAAGAATACCGTCTTACCGACTGGTTGCCTACAACAAAGAAAGAAATCGAACTGCGTGGATGGGACTCCGTCGACGTTATACTCTTCTCTGCCGATGCTTACGTGGATCATCCCTCGTTTGGCGCGGCAGTGATTGGTCGTACACTCGAGGCTGCGGGCTACACCGTGGCTATAGTGCCACAGCCCGACTGGCATGGCGACTTCCGCGACTTCAAGAAGCTGGGTCGTCCTAATCTGTTCTTCGGCATAGCACCGGGCTGCATGGACTCGATGGTGAACAAATACACAGCAGGCAAACGTCTACGTTCGGAAGATGCTTATAGTCCGGATGGTCGTCACGACTGTCGTCCGGAGTATCCTACCATTGTATATACAAAGATTTTGAAGCAACTATTCCCCGATGTGCCCGTCGTATTGGGCGGCATCGAGGCTTCGTTGCGCCGTCTGACGCACTACGACTATTGGAAGGATTCGCTGCAGAAGTGCATACTCTGCGACTCGGGTGCTGACATGATAATCTACGGCATGGGCGAGAAACCTATTGTAGAACTCTGTCGCAACCTCGCCGAGGGCTTGCCTATAAGCGCAGTGCACGACATTCCGCAGACCGTTTACCTCTGCCGTGAGAAGGAGATACCCAACGGCATTGGCGACGACGACATCGTGCTGCACAGCCACGAGGAGTGTTCGCGCAACAAGAAGGCGCAAGCAGACAATTTCCGGCACATCGAAGAGGAGTCGAACAAGATGCACGCACAGCGTCTGCTGCAGGCTGTAGACAACAAGTATGCCGTTGTCAATCCGCCTTATCCGCCGATGACCTCTGACGAACTCGACCGCTCGTTCGACCTGCCTTACACCCGTCTGCCACATCCCAAGTACAAGGGCAAGCGCATACCGGCTTACGAGATGATTAAGTTCTCGGTCAATCTGCACCGCGGATGCTTCGGCGGTTGCGCCTTCTGCACAATCAGCGCGCATCAGGGCAAGTTCATAGCGTGCCGTTCTAAGCGCAGCATCGTGGAGGAGGTGAAGAAGGTGATAGAGATGCCCGACTTCAAGGGCTACCTCTCCGACCTCGGTGGTCCGTCAGCTAATATGTACGGTATGCACGGCAACAACCCAAAGGCGTGCGCCGTCTGCAAACGTCCGTCGTGTATCCATCCGCAGGTGTGCCCCAACCTCAACACCGACCACTCGAAGCTGCTCGAGATATATCACGCCGTCGACGCTCTGCCCGGCATAAAGAAGAGTTTCATCGGTAGCGGTGTGCGCTACGACCTGCTGCTGCATCGTAGCAAGGACGAGGCAATCAATGCCGTAGCACGCCAGTACACACGCGAACTAATCACCAAACACGTGAGCGGACGACTCAAAGTGGCACCCGAACACACGTCGGATGCGGTGCTCAAGCTCATGCGTAAGCCGTCGTTCAAGCTGTTCGGCGAGTTCAAGTGTATCTTCGACCGCATAAACCGTGAGGAGCATCTCAACCAACAGATCATTCCTTACTTCATCAGTTCGCATCCGGGTTGTAGAGAAGAGGACATGGCTGAGCTCGCAGTGCTCACAAAGCAACTTGACTTCCACCTGGAGCAGGTGCAGGATTTCACACCGACACCAATGACCGTGAGCACGGAGACATGGTACACGGGCTATGATCCCTACACGTTGGAGCCGGTGTTCAGTGCAAAGACTCCGCGAGAGAAGCTCGCACAGCGTCAGTTCTTCTTCTGGTACAAACCGGAGGAACGCCGCGCCATCGAGCAGGAGCTACGCCGCATAGGTAGAGCAGATCTCATACAGAAACTCTACGCCGGTGTGCCGGCTCCTAACTACGGACGCAACTTCGGCAACAACCGTCGCCCAGAGTTTGAACGTCGCGAGGGCAGAGACGAGATGGACACTCGCGATAGCCGTAAGGGGCGCAACAATCGTAACAATAAGAGCGGCTACAAGGGCAGAAAGCCGAAGTGGTAATCGCCTAAATGCAAATCTTTCAAACTACTACTACCTATGAATATCAAGACTATTTGTGTGCACATTGCCCTTGCTGCCCTTGTGTTTGTTGGTGCTTCATGCGAGAAACAATTCGTAGAAAGCACCAACGAAGGTGGCGATGTGGTGGTTGATAACAAAGACGATAATGGAAATAAACTACCCACACTCAACGTGAAGTTTAATGTGCTCGGTGTAGAATCAGCGCAGAATGGCACTGCTTCGCTGAAAAGCAAGTGTAAGCGGTTGAGTTTCTCGGTGTTCGATGCAGGAGGAGAGCGTCTGAATTATCGCACAATCACTCAACTCAGCAGCGATAAGGATTTTGGAAAAGTGTCGCTTGCCATACCCAAAGGCAAGTATTCGTTTGTATTTGTTGCGGAGAACGGCAATGCCGCACCTACAATATCGGAGCCAAATACCGTAACGTTCAAGAAGAACAAACTTACCGATACCTATTGTTATTATGGCGAATTAGACATAAAAGGTAAGGCTTCTCACGACATCACCTTGAAACATTGTATAGCCAAGTTGCGTGTGACGCTTAACGACGTTACACCACAAGAGATAGATACTCTATCGTTTTACTACATAGGCGGTAGCAGTACGCTCGACCCCACAACGGGATACGGCAAGGTGAGTTCGCGTCAGACGGAGTCACATGCCGTGGAAAGGCTTGCATATAGAGGTAAATCAACATACGAACTCTACACCTTTCCACATGCCGATGCGCGAAAGCTAAAGCTGAGAATAACGGCAAAGTCGGGCGAACAAATGCTATACACGCGTGCAATCGATGATATAGCGGTGGAGAGTGACGATGTGACGGATTGTTCGCTCAACTTCTTTGGCGAAAATCCAGAAGTAGGACGATAAAAAAAGTGCAAAGCTTATTTGCTTTGCACCTCTGCCAATGCTTTTGGCCAGTCGGTATCAAGAGAGAACTGTGTTATAAAGTTCTCGTTGTCCACATAACTGTATATCACTTCCTTATCAACGTCGTTGAAGAGTGAGTTGTTGATAGTAGCTGTGCGGAACACCGCTTTCAGCATATCCTTGTCTTTGTTCTTTTTTAAAGTGCTGAGTTTGCTTACGAAGAGGTTCACAAATTCAATCATAGCATTTGTCTGCACCCCCAATTCGTACTCGCTGAAGAGAGGTTCTTGGCTCGCTTTGTCGATGAGATAGTAGATAGCATCGTATTTGAACGTAGCTATCTTGCGTGCCTCCAAATTGTTTTTCGTGTCGTTGGCAAATGCTTTTGCCTCCTTTTCAATTCTTCTCACCTCGTCGTATATCTCCTGAGCCGATGTGCTCAGTACCGACATACATACAAGTGCCAATATTATAAACAACTTTTTCATACGTTCTTATTTTTCTTTACAGCTATAAAGCTGCTACAATAGTGTGTGTTGCTTAGTGTCCGATGCGGCTTATCTTATCTTGATTTTTGTTTATGAAGTCCTTCCAACCGCTATAGTGAGTGTCGCTTACGGGGTTGCCTTGCTGCATGAAGTGGCAGTAAGCCACGCCAAGAGCGTCGGTGGCATCCATCAGTTTCGGCATCTCGTCGGCTTCGATGCGTAGCAAGCGTTGCAGCATAGCAGCCACCTGTTCCTTCGAAGCCTGACCTTGCCCGGTGATAGCCATCTTTATCTTCATCGGTGCATACTCGTGTACGGGTACGCTGTGTCCCACAGCAGCTGCTATGGCTACGCCTTGCGATCGTCCGAGCTTGAGCATCGACTGCACGTTCTTGCCGAAGAACGGAGCCTCGATAGCCATCTCGTCGGGCAGAAAGCGGTCGATTATCGCCGTCACCTGCTCGTGTATTTTGCCAAGACGCAGGTAAGGGTCGTGGTCTTTGCGCATATCTATCACGCCCATGTGCAGCATCTCTGCCTTGTTGCCCACGGCTCGCAGCACACCATATCCCATCACGTTCGTACCTGGGTCGATGCCGAGAATTATTTTTTCAGCTTTCATCTATCGGTCCAAGTACGGGTTGTGCGCCAGCTCATATCCCATTGTGGTCTTCGGTCCGTGTCCAGGCAGCAACGTGATGTCGTCTGGGAACTGCACGAACATGCGCAGACTCTGTATAATCATCAGCATACTTCCACCCTCGAAGTCGGTTCTGCCGATAGAGCCGCGGAAGAGAGTGTCGCCGGTGAACGCCACGCGCTCGTCTTTGATGTAAAGCACTACGCTGCCCATAGAGTGTCCCGGTGTTTCGATTACCTCGATGTCGTGCGAGCCGAACTTGAGGTGGGCACCTGCTGTGAACGGTTTGATGTCCGAAGCGATAGGCTCTGTGAGAGCTATACCGAAGAACGCAGCCTGCTTGTCGGCAGCGCGAACGTAAGCCTCGTCAGACGCATCAAGCTCCAACGGCAAACCGTAGGTACTGGTGATGAAGGCATCGCCGAAGTTATGGTCGAGGTGTCCGTGTGTAGCAATGAGATGTACTGGACGCAGCTCGTTCTCGTTGATGTATTTCTCGATGGCGAGTTTCTCTGCCTCGGTGTATGCACCACAGTCGATGATGACGCACTCCTTGGTCTCGTCGCTAACAACATAGCAGTTCTCCTGCAGCATGTTGCATGTGAATGTTTCTATCTTGAGCATTTCTTCTTTTCTTTTTGTAGGTCTCTTTATGGTGGCGTTTAAGCCTAACTAAGCCTTTCTAAGCCTCTTTAAGCCTTGCCTCTTTATTTTAGTGGCTTTGGGGAGACTGCGTGGTATGGGCAAGATGCCCATACCTCCTATATTTTACCTTTTTACTTTTTTACTCTTTTACCTTTTTACTCTTTTACTTTTACAAAGGTAGGTAGATGAGATACTTCTCCTTGAACCACTCCTCTTTGAACATATCGTGTATTTCGGTGAGGCTCACGATGTTCTTGAACGGCTTTGTTTCAGCCTGCAGGTCGCCACCTTTAAGACAGATGAGTCCGTTAGGCAGTGAGTTGTGCTGGTTCTTGCGGTTCACGTTCTTCTTAATAATCTTCACGAGGTCGGGTAGGGGCATCACGGCGCGGCTCACCACGAAGTCGTACTGCGCCTTCTCTTCTTCGCCCGAAAGCTGTTCAGCCACCACATTCTTCAGTCCGATTGCCTGCGCCACCTCGTTCACCACACGAATCTTTTTGCCCGTGCGGTCGATGAGCTTGAACTGGCTGTCGGGGAACATGATTGCGAGTGGTATGCCCGGAAAGCCGCCACCAGTGCCGAGGTCGAGCACCTTTGTGCCTTCGCGGAAGCGTATCTCGTGAGCTATGGCAAGCGAGTGGAGCACGTGGTGCTCGTAGAAGTTGTCCATATCCTTGCGCGAGATAACGTTAATCTTGCTGTTCCAGTCCTCGTAGAGAGCCTTCAGCGCAGCGAACTGTTCGCGCTGAGTGTCGCTGAGATTAGGGAAGTATTTCAGTATCAATTCCATTTTCTTATCGTTCGTTGTGTGATTGTTGTTGTTTTAAAGATTAGTGCATGGCACATCCCGATTGTTTTTCGCGGTCTTCTGCCTTCACCGCACCGGCGTGTTGTTGGCTGAACTCGCGATTTATGTCCGCCAGTTCGCGTCTTCCGAAGATGTAGTCATCGTACATATCGTCCATGTCGATGCCTTCGCAGTCGCAGTTGCCGAATCCGCCGAGTGCTTCCTTCACAATCTGCATACGCTCGTCGACGGTAGTGTCCTTTATAAGTAAGCTCTTCATATTTCTGTATTTACACAATTTATATTGTTTTTTAAGAGTGTAAAATTACAGAAAAAAACTGAAACGAGCGATTGTTTTTTGCAAAAGAAAGGTTATTCAATAATTTTTTGTACTTTTGTATTACAATTAACTTAAACAACAATGAACAAATTCTTACTTGTAATATCGTCACTTTTTGTGTCTTTAGGTGCAGCAGCACAGGGTAATAACACGCTTATGGGTGGCAATGACAACGGTGTACAGTCAATCGCCGAGCGTATAACCAAACTGGAGAAGAAGCACGATGCCTTCAATGTTTACGTCAACTTTGCCGGTTCGGTGAGGGCAGAGCACGACAGTCGCACCGACGAGTGGGACTCGAAGTTTGCCAACCGTCAGTTGCGTCTTGAGATAAAAGGCACCATCAACGACAAACTCTTCTATCGTCTGCGCCACAGTCTTAACAGATCGGCTGCAGGTCGGAGCCTTGACAACTTTGCTAAGGCTACCGATATTATGATGGTGGGTTACAACATCAACGACAAGTTCACTATCGCTGGCGGTAAGTTGGCGCAGTTGTGGGGTGGTTATGAGTTTGACGAGAACCCGATTTATGTCTACGAGTATTCGGACATAGTGGGCAATATGGGCGATTTTATGACGGGTGTGATGGCAAGCTATCGTCCCACGCCCAATCATGAGATAGCTGTAGAGGTGAGCAATACGTATCAGGAGAAGTTCTCCGAACGATATGGCGAGACTCCCGTGATAGTGAATGGCAGTAAGGTGGCACCGTTGAAGAAGTCGAATGCCCCCTTTGTATATATCCTCAATTGGAACGGATCGATGTTCGGCGGAGTGCTCAACACGCGCTGGTCGTGTGGAGTGCAGACACAGGCCAAGGGCAAGTACAGCAAGATGATAACCTTAGGACAGCAACTCAATCTGCCCAAGTTCCAGTGCTACCTCGACTATATGGGTGCGTTCGACGACCTCGACCAGCTCGGCATCGCCACGTCAGAAGTAATGCCGTTGCTTAATGTCGCTGATGATGAAACCGAGGTCAATCCCCACTTCGGCAAGGTGAAATATCACACGCTAACAGCCAAGTCCGACTGGCAGTTCGCACCATCGTGGAACCTTCAGCTGAAGGGTATGTATGGCATCACGACCGTATGCAACAGCGAGCTGTTGCACAACTATCGTCGCAGCTATGGCTATGTTGGCACCTTGGAGTACTTCCCCGTGAAGAAGCAAGACTTCCGTGTTTTCCTCTCGTATGCCGGACGCAAGTACAACTACACACGTCGCAGCACGCTCACCGATTACAACACCGACCGCTTGGAGTTGGGTATAATCTATCGCATAAAGGCTTATTAAAAAGCCTGTAGATTTAAGGTTTGGCGTACGTTTGCAGATATTACGCTTTGTATTTGTCTATATATAGGCATCCGCATCGACCGACGCAGGCATCCGCATCGACCGACGCAGACATCCGTATCGACCGACGCAGACATCCGCGTCGACCGACGCAGACATCCGCGTCGACCGACGCGTATGGATTAATCGTAACTTTTACTATCTTATACAATGAACGTTTATTGATACTATATAAGCGTTCATTTTCTTTTTACGCCCCTCACTGCCTCTGCTTCCAGTGGATTTTCGGGCCAGTAGTGCTTCGGGTATCTGCGTCTTAGCTCCTTGCGCACTTCGAAGTAAGTGCCCTGCCAGAAGCTGGCAAGGTCTTGCGTGAGCTGCACGGGCTTGAAGCCCGGTGACAGAAGTTCCATAAGCACCGGTCGTTTGCCATCGTCAACACATGGCGTGCGCTCCATTCCGAAGCATTCTTGTAGGCGCACGCTCAGCACCGGTGCTTCGGCTCCAGTACGGTAGTCGATGCGTATGCGCGACCCCGTAGGCACTTCAATGTGTGTCGGTGCCAGTCGGTCTACCTCCTGCTGTGCTTCGTATGGCAGTAGGTTCCATATTATCTCAGCAAGGTTAAGCTTTCTCAGTTCCTGAATGCTCGACTTCACGCGTCCTCCTTCTTCAAGATAGAACGGCAGCCAGTCGGCAGCTGTGCTCAGCAAGTGCTCGGTCGACACATCGGGCAACGCCAGTTCGGGGTGCCACGCAGCCACTTGCGCCACACGTCGCTGCACCTGCTCCACGGCTTTCTCGCTCCATGCCATCATCGTCAGTCCGTCCTTCTTCATCGCCTCGCATACTATGCTCTTCACTTGTTCTTTGTCGGCATCGTGTATCGGCTTCTCGCTGAGCATGAGTTTGCCTATGCGCTGTTCGCGCTGCATCACCACGCAGCACTGCTTGGGGTCCCACGAAATGTTGTCAACCTCCTTTACGAACTCTGCGTTTAGATCCTCTGGGTCTAACGGTGCAGCGAGGAACACTCTGCCCGTAGTGCCAGGTGCACTATGGAGCGATGCTATGGCAAGCCACGAGTGAGCCGACTGCTGGTCGGTGGCATCCAACTGCACATTGGCACCACTTGCAAGGCGGTAGCTACCGATGTTGTTCGTGCTGTGTGCGATGCGCTCCGGATAAGCATGAGCCACGAGCAGTCCCACCTCCATAGGTGCAGGGTCGCGGTTTTCCTCGTCGGTGTGTGCCATGCGACGATATTCGGCTGCAATCTTCGCTATGCGCTGCCATCTGCCCATCTGACCCTTACGGCGTGCGGCGCGCAGGGCGGAGAGGCGCAGAGTAAGATCGGTGCCACCGGTCTCGGATAGTGGGTCTTTTTCTTCGAGCAGAGCGGCTATGTCGCAAGCTAAAGAGGTGGTGTTGTGGTGAGATGTTGAGGTGGTGAGGTGTTGTTGGTGCACTTGAGACAAGTGCACCCCCTGAGATGTTGAGGTGGTGAGACAAGTTGTTGCGAGAATCATTCTTGCGATACGCGGGTGGCAGGGTAGTGCTGCCATGCGCTTGCCGATAGGCGTTATATTGCCGTTCTCGTCGATAGCACCGAGCGACATGAGCAGTTCTTTCGCCTTGAACACACCGGCACGTGGCGGCATGGTGAGCCACGGAAGGGCTTCTGCGTCGCTCTCGCCGAAGGCAGCCGTGTCGAGCACCATCGGTGCGAGGTCGGCTTCCTCAATCTCCGGTTTGCGCTGCTCAGCCATCAGATGCTCCGACGCTTTCGTCCAAAGGCGGTAGCACACTCCCTCTGCCACACGTCCGGCGCGACCCATGCGCTGTGTAGCCATGTCCATGCTGATGCGCACTGTTTGAAGATGACTCAGTCCGGTGCGTGCATCGAACACTACTTGACGGCACAGACCGGAGTCAATCACTACGCGCACGCCTTCAATCGTGATGGATGTCTCGGCGATAGGCGTTGCTATCACAATCTTGCGCTCGCCAGGTGCAGATGGGGCGATGGCGCGACGCTGGTTCTCTGGCGAGAGGTTGCCGTAAAGAGGGTGTATGGTGAGATGGTGAGGTGTTGTGGTGGTGATGGGTTGAGATGTTGTTGGTGCACTTGAGACAAGTGCACCCCCTGAGGTGTTGAGGTGTTGAGAGTTGCTGAGAAGTTCAAAGCAGCGTTCTATCTCTGCCTGTCCTGGTAGGAACACGAGTATGTCGCCTTCGTGTTTCTTGTACGCTTCGATAGTTGTTGAGGCTGCTACGGCGGCAATGTCGCGTGGGTCGGTGTCCTCGTCAGCGTAGTGCAGCTCTACGGGGAACATGCGTCCCTCGCTCTCTATTAGCGGAGCCTTCAACGCTGCGCAGATACCGCAGGCATCGATAGTTGCCGACATGATAACAATCTTCAGGTCGGGGCGTATAATCTCTTGTGCCTGGCGTGTTAGTGCGAGTGCAAGGTCGGAGTTGATGCTACGCTCGTGAAACTCGTCGAAGATGACGATGCTCACACCGTCGAGCGTTGCATCGTCTACGAGCATACGTGTGAGGATGCCCTCCGTCAGCACTTCGATGCGTGTACGCTTCGACACCTTACTTTCGAACCTCACTCTGTAGCCCACCGTCTCGCCCACCGTTTCGCCTAATATCTGTGCCATACGCTCCGCAATCTGTCGTGCTGCCAGTCGGCGTGGCTCAAGCATGAGTATCTTCTCGCCCTCACCGAGCGAGGAGAGGATGGTTAGAGGCAGCAATGTCGACTTGCCGGCACCAGGCGGAGCCGTGATGACAAGTGAATGGTGCGTTTGCAGTGCGCTGTTCACGTCGTCAGCAATCAGCGAGGCAGGCAGCGAGGCGCACTTTTTTGTTATATCTTGTGTTGAAAATGTCATTCTTACTTTTGATTTGGTCTGCTATGAAAAAACGTTCTTTCTGCTAAAAAACGCATGATTATTAGGTTGCAAAATTAACTCTTCATTTTGACAACCACAAACTAATGCCGTTTTTTTAGTCCATTCGCTTCCAGTTTACAATTGTTTTCTGTACTTTTGTACTTTAATAATGAAACTAAGAAAGCGAAACAACGATGATATTTGAATTTAAGAATGCTACGGCGGTGAAGGGTGGGGAGACACTTTTCAGTGATGTCTCGTTCGTGGCTCAGCCAGGTGATGCGGTTGCCGTAACGGGCAATACAGAGTCGCGCAAGGCTCTGCTGCTCGCTATGCTTGGTATGCGACCGCTTAAATCGGGGTGGGTGAGCATCGATGGAGAGCCCGTCACAGCCACTACGGGCACCTACTTCCGCCAGTTCATCGCCTATCAGCCCGACTCGCTCGACTTTGAGGGGCTCACCGTGCAGGAGGTGGCGAAGAGTCAGTTCGCCCTAAAAGTCAATGCCGACTATGCCTATTCGGCAAAGGCGGTGGCAGCTGAATTGATGCGCCTCGGCGTTGCTGACGACTGTATGCAGAAGGGCTTCGACGAGATGGAGGAGGCGGTGGCTCAGCGAGCGTCGCTTACGCTCGTTGGTATGTTCGAACGTCAGCTGTTGTTGCTCGACAACCCCACATCGCGACAGGACGAAGCAGGATGCCGACTTGTGGCTGACTATATCATGCAGAAGCGGTCGGAAGGCGTTGCGCTGATTGTAGCAACCGGCGATCAGGCTCTGCTCGCTGTGTGCAATAAAAGGGTTAACTTATAAACCAAACAATTTAAGCTATGGTAAATCTCTGGATAGCATTGACACTCGGTGTCATTTTCATAATAATACCCATCGTAGTGATGGGAATGGCAGGCGTGAACATGGTTGGCAAGATGATGAAAGGTCTGTTCTCTATGGCACTGCGAGTGGGCATCATAGGCTCCATTGTCTATTGGCTCGTGCAGTGGGACAGCATCGCACTCGACATTGTGTTCGTCATCATCATGCTATTCTACTCGGCAATAGAGGTGAAAGTGAAGGCGCGTCTGCGCTCTACGTCGTATGTGCTTCCTGCTATAGCCGGACTCTTCGTCGGCACCATGCTTACGGGCGTGGGTATGTCGCTCGTCAACATTACATCGCTGGCAGCTCTCAGTGCGCGCTTCATGCTGCCTGTATTCGCTATATTGCTCACAGGCACGGCTGATGTGTTGGCTCGCGCGTTGTCTATGTACTACGCCGGATTGCGTCATCACAACCAATTCTACTATTATATGCTTGGCAACGGCGCTACGCATCACGAGGCGTTGGGCTATCTCACACGCCGTGCTGTGCAACAGGCAGTCACGCGTGGCATAAGTGCTATGGTAGGCGGCACGTCTGTAGGCGCAGGTGCGGTTATGATGTGGGCTATGATTATGGGCGGAATGACGGTAGTCGATGCGGTAGTGCTCTTCGTGCTACTGTTGTTCGGCGTGTTCTGCTCGTCGATTGTGGCTACGGTGGTGGCTGTGAAAGTGGCGCGTCGCTATTCGCTCGACGCTTATGGACGAATGAAAAACACGAAGTAAACGCTGAACGATAATTAGTAAATGATGAACAATACTGATTGCGCAACCTTGCACGAGAAACTGCAGGGCATACGCGCTATTGCTTTCGATGCCGACGACACGCTTTGGGAGTTGCAAAACCACTTCGAGGCGGTGGAACATGAGTACTGCCGTCTGCTTGCCCCGTGGGGAAACAAGGAGGAGGTGTCAGCGGCTCTCTTCGCTACCGAGACGGCGAACATGGCTGACATGGGCTACGGCTGCAAGGCTTTCACTATATCGCTTGTAGAGAATGCGGTGAGGGTGAGTCGTGGAACAGTAACTGGCGATATCATTGGCAGAATAGTGGAGTTGGGAAAGAGTCTGCTTCACATTGATGCCACACCGCTTGAAGGGGTAGAACAGACTTTGCGCTATCTGCACGACCAGACTGATGAGCATGGCGCACGTCGATACCGCTTGGCTGTATTCACCAAGGGCGAACTGCTCGACCAGGAGAACAAGCTGCGCCGTTCGGGACTTGCACCTTTCTTCGATGTGGTCAGTATCGTGAGCGACAAGACGGAGGAGGCTTATCATAATCTTTGCACCGAACTGCAGGTGTCGCCTGCCGAACTGCTTATGGTGGGCAACAGCTTCCGAAGCGACATCGCTCCTGCATTGCAGATTGGTGCCTACGCTGTTCATGTGCCTTTTCATACTATATGGGCGCACGAAAAGACAGAGGAGTATGAGCACGAACGGTTGTGGCGCGTGGAGAGTATGAAGGAAATGTTGGGTTCATAATTCAAAAATCTAAAATGAACAAAATAAGAACAATACTTGTTGCGTGCTGTCTTCTGCCTGTGTTCTGCTCTTGCGGCGAAGTGGCGAAGCGCATGGACGCAAAGCTTGCCGAGAGTAAGGCGGCTATAGGCATAGTTGAGAATACGAAGGCTGACGGAGTGGGCGAGAGTAGCCTTTCTTCCGGCAGCAAGAAGTCGTCGGCAACCGCTGCTGCGACTGCTGAGTACAAGAACCTGGAGATTCCGGCTCGCTTGACATCGGTACCCGAACAGATACTGCGCCGCACGGGCTACACCGTGTCGTACAATAGTGAGCGGCGTGTGCCCAACTGGGTGGCGTGGTGCCTCACCGCGGAGCGTCTTACGGGCAATAGCAAGCGCAGCGATGCGAAGTTTCATGAGGACACCGATGTGCCAGAGCCGCGCGCTGTAGACTTCGACTATGTGCGTTCGGGCTACGACCGTGGTCATATGTGTCCGGCTGGCGACAACAAATGGAGCGCGCAGGCTATGGACGAGTCGTTCCTCTTCACAAACATCTGTCCGCAGGCACCGCAACTGAACCGTGGCGACTGGAACGAGATGGAGCAGGCGTGCCGCAAGTGGGCTAAGCAGGACGGTGCGCTCTACATCGTGTGCGGTCCGATATTCTACAAGAACAGCAAGAAAACCATCGGCAAGAACCGTGTCTCGGTGCCCGATGCCTTCTTCAAAGTGGTGCTCTGTATGACAGGCGAACCGAAGGCAATCGGCTTTATATATAAGAATGGTGACGGCAACCGACCGAAGGGCGACTATGCCAACTCGGTTGACGAGGTGGAGCGCATAACGGGCATAGACTTCTTCCCTGTGCTGCCCGACGATATTGAAAACAAAGTGGAGGCAACGTGCAATCCCGACGACTGGAATATTTGATAAAACTCAAAACTCATAATGGAATATATGTCACAAGAGGGCTACGACAAGCTGGTAGCCGAACTACGCGAACTTGAACTCGTTGAACTGCCGCGCGTGCGCGATGCCATTGCAGAGGCACGCGACAAGGGCGACCTTAGCGAGAACTTTGAATATCATGTTGCCAAGCGCGAGCAGGGCAGACTGTTAGGACAGATACGCTTCAAGCAGAAGGTGCTTGAGAACGCACGTGTCATCGACCGCTCACGCCTGCAGGCTGACCGCGTCGGACTGCTCAGCCGCATCGAGCTTACGAATATCGCCAACAACCGCACCATGAAGTATATGGTGGTCAATCCGCATGAGGCGAACCTCACCGAGGGCAAGATATCAATCAAGTCGCCTATAGCCCAGGCACTGCTCAACAAGCAGGCTGGCGACGTTGTGGAGGTGCGCGTGCCTGCCGGACTCGTCAAGCTGCGCATCGAAAGCGTACAGTTGTAACGGTAGGAGGCTACGGCATCCTTGCCGTAGTCACGCTGTTTTTTAAGTATAGCGGTTATGAAGGGTGCGTGGGTATGGCAGGATGCCATACCCTCCTATTATCTTGTTACCGTCTGAATCAAGAACATGGTGCGTGGGTATGGCAGGATGCCATACCCTCCTATGTATGTCGTTAAAATATTCTAATTAAGAGGGCGCAGAGCTGTTGCTTTGCCAAAAAAGTCGTAACTTTGTACCTCTAAATAGATATTCTATCGACATATATAAGGCTGAATAGCGTGAAAATAAAGGAAGTAATTGAAGCCCTTGAACGTTTCGCGCCTCTGCCCTTGCAGGAAAGCTGGGATAATGCTGGCTTGCAAGTTGGATTGACAGAGGCGGAAGTATCAGGGGCATTATTGTGTCTGGACGTTACTGAACGTATCGTCGACGAGGCTGCCCAGAAGGGCTGCAACCTCATAGTGTCGCACCATCCGCTCATCTTCCGCAAGCTCTCTCGCCTCACCGGTGAGGACTATGTGCAGCGTTGCGTGATGAAGGCCCTTGCGCAGGGCATCGTCATCCTCTCGCTCCATACCAACATGGACAATGCGAAGGGCGGTGTCAACTACAAGATTGCCGAGAAGATGGGGCTTGAGGACGTGCACTTTATGAGTGCGAAGGAGATGAACGGTGTTGAGTATGGTTCGGGCGTTGTAGGCTGTTTTGCCGAACCGCTTGCTGCCGACGACTTCATCATCCTGCTTAAGCGTGTGTTCGGCGTAGAGTGTGTGCAGGCAAATGAGCTGTTGCGCCGCCCGATACGCACCGTGGCAATCTGCGGCGGTTCGGGTTCGTTCCTTCTCGACGACGCAGCGAATGCCGGCATCGATGCCTTCGTAACGGGCGAGATGCACTACCACGAGTATTTCGGACGCGAGCAGCAGATACAGATAGCGGTGATAGGCCACTATCAGAGCGAGCAGTTCACGAGCGAGATATTCCGCGAGATAATAGAAAACAGTTGTGAGGGCGTGAAGTGTTTTATCGCCGACACATGTACAAATCCGATAATGTATTTTTAAAATATCAAAGACTATGGCAAAAAAGGAATCAGAAATTTCAGTAGAGGAAAGACTGAAGACCCTCTACCAGCTTCAGACCACTCTCTCATCTATCGACGAGAAGCGCGCATTGCGCGGCGAGTTGCCTCTTGAGGTGCAGGACCTTGAAGACGAGATTGCAGGCTTGAAGACACGTGTGGAGCACATCGAGGGCGACATCGTTAGCTTCCAGCAGGCTGTCGCTCAGAAGCAGGGCGAGATAGCAGAGGCTGAGGAGAGCGTAGAGCGCTACAAGAAGCAACTCGACGAGGTACGCAACAACCGCGAGTACGACACACTGACCAAGGAGATAGAGTTCCAGAGCCTTGAGATAGAGCTTTGTAACAAGAAGATTAAGGAGGCTAACGTAAAGGTTGAGGACAAGAAGCGCGAACTCGCTCACACCAACGACCTCATCGCCGACCGCCAGCAGGCACTCGTTGAGAAGAAGAATGAGCTTGACGAGATCATGCAGGAGACTCGTGAGGAGGAGGAAGTGCTGAAAGCTAAGGCTGCTGAGTTGGAAACAAAGATTGAGCCACGTTTGCTCTCAAGCTTCCTGCGCATCCGCAAGAATGCACGCAACGGTCTCGGCATCGTCTACGTACAGCGCGACGCTTGCGGTGGCTGCTTCAACAAGATTCCGCCACAGCGCCAGCTCGACATCAAGATGCACAAGAAGATTATCGTGTGCGAGTACTGCGGTCGTATCATGATCGACCCAGAATTGGCAGGCGTTAAGACTGCCTCTGAAACTACAGAGGAGAAGCCGAAGCGCAAGCGTGCTACTACTCGCAAGACTGCTTCTAAGAAGTCGGAAGAGTCTGACGAGAAGCTTAGCTAATGAGGATGTCGAAACTCAATTAATGCGGGCTGAAAGCCCAACAATCACATAGCCCAGGGCAACGCCCTGGGTATTTTTGTATATAATGAGCAATGCGCCCTGTAAGGGCAATACCTTAATAATTAGGCTTTTGCCCTTACAGGGCGAATGGAGATGTGGGGTATAATGTTTACCCAGGGCGCTGCCCTGGGCTATGTGATTGTTGGGCTTTCAGCCCGTCTTTGACCACATTATTAGTTTTACCGTAAAAAATAACCCTCGGTTATTTTTTATTTTATCCAAATCGTATAATCGTCCTTTCTTGGTTTCGCTTCTGCGGGTTCTTTCAGCGCATAGCCTAAGGCTACGTGTCCGATGCCCTCGTAGTCGCCCTCGATGCCCCATGAGGCGAGCAGCAGCTTGCCCTCAACGGAGTCGAACACTTCGTGAGCACGGTGAATCCAGCAGCTACCCAATCCTACGGCGTGGGCTGCATTCATCAAGTTGCCCATCACGAGTGAACCATCATAGATATATGTAGGGCGTGAGCGGTCGGCGAGCACGAGAATTATCACGGGTGCACCGTAGAACGGGTCCGATTCTACGCCCATCACTTTGGCGTTGAGCTGCGAAAGTTTGTCGCGCACAGCCTTGTTTGTCACTACCACTATTCGTGGCGACTGCATACCTCTGCCCGTAGGGGCATACTCGCCGGCGCGAACCACCTCTTTAATGAGTTCGTCGGACGGCATTCGTTCGGGGTCGAAACCGCGCACGCTGCGGCGGGTTTCAAGTACATTTAGTGTTTCGTTCATATTGTTTTTATCCATTCCGTTATTATTTCCAGCACCTCCGGTGCCATCGTTTCCTCTATCTGCTGATACTCCATGACGATGCCCGTCTTGCAATGCTGGAAGAGATGGTTCACGCCCTCCACCTTCTTGATGTCGTGGCGGCAGTTGCTGAGCCCCTTCTCAAGTGTTGTGAGGTTCTGTGTGCAATCTACCTGCGTGTCCTTCGTGCCATTGAGTGCAAGCACGGGGCACTTTATCTTCGGCAGTAGGGCAGAGGGGCAGAGTGTCAGGAAATGGCGCATGTAGGGCGAGTTGCCCTGCTGCAGCGTCTTTCTGAACACCGGCTTCATCTCGTTGGGTACGTCGGCATCGCTAATCTCCTCGATAGTCTTACCCGCAGCCAGAGCGTCGAGCGCTTTGGCGATAGGTTTGCAATAGTTCTCTATCATGTTGGGTGCCACGCCAGCAGCCTGCAGCGCGAGTCGGTTCTGCTGCAGAAGGGTCTCTCTGCCCGATGCCGCCATACCGGCGAGCGACACGATGAAGTCAGCCTTGCCCTCGGCTGCGAGCATCAGAGCGATAGTGCCACCCTCGCTGTGTCCGACGATGCCCACACGGCGGAAGCGTTGGCGCAGCAGTTGTAGTGCCACAGCCGCGTCCTGCTTGAAGTCGTCGGTGGTGAAACGGCTGAAGTCGGTGCTCTCGTCGCCCCATCCGCGGTCGTCGTAGCGCAGCGAGGCGATGCCGTTGCGCGCTAAAGCGTCGGCAATCACGGCGAACGGTCGGTGTCCGAACAACTCCTCATTGCGGTTCTGCTGTCCGCTACCCGTCACGAGGAGCACTACGGGCGTATCGTTGGTGCAGTTGGCAGGCGTGCAGAGCGTGCCACCGAAGCGGAATCCGGCATTCTCGAAGCTCACCTCCTCCTGCTTGTACGGGAACGGCGCCACCGGTGTCTGCGGTCTGCGTACCTCCTGCGCTCCGCGTTTCAGCGTGAGCGGCAGTTGCAGTGCGCCCTGCGCGAACGTGCCGTTGATGCAGTCGCCCTCCATTCGGCCCTCGAACGTAGCACCGATCATCGCCACCGTCACCTTTATCGTGCCGTCCTCCGCCACGCTCTTCTGCGCCGGAATGTCCTTAGCGCCCTGTGCCGGCGAGTCGAGTGTGCAGCCGTCAGCCGAGAAGTTGAATACCAGCGGCAGCTTTGTGCCCATCACGTTGAGGTCGCCGCTCCATGCGCCCTGCTGTGCGCAGGCTGTGGAGCAACAGATAGAGAGCAGCGCAGCTGCCAAGGTCTTTGTTATTCTCATAAGTAGGTATGTTTTTTAGTATATATATATATTGTTACTTGTAATTATATTTTACGTCTACATCTCCCAAAAGCTCTTCTTTAGCAGGTCTTTTGTTTCCGCAGCCACGTCGTATGGTATAGCCGGCAGACAGTCGGGCAGGGCGAACAGGTCGGTTTCGCTGTGGTCCTTCATCTCCGCCTTCGCCTCCTCCTTGGTCATGGTCTTTACGTCGGTTGTCACGAAGTCGTTGATTTCCTCCGTAGCAATGGGCGCCTTTGTTGGTAGCGGGCGGTAGTCGTAATTGTACACGTGTCGGTAGGAGAGCAGAGAACTCCACGAGTGCTTGAGACTTGAGAACGTCCAGTCGAACAGCTGCGTCTTCACGCTCAACAGCAGACTGGACGGTCGGTTGTATTTCGTGCCGTCGATGATGAAGCGGTAGACCCCCTCACGGTGAGAGTTGAGGTATATGATTGCGCTGTCGGCAGATGCTCCCCTATAGTGCGACTTGTAGAAGGTGGAGTCGCCACTTGTGCCGCTCGCCGAGTCGCATTCTATGAAGCGGATGCGCGAGATGTCGAACGAGCGCGCCTCTCCCAGTATGGCGATGTTGAAGTTGAAGAGTCGGCGCAGCGTAGGCAGTTCGTACTGTCGGCAAGCACGCACGCGTCGCTTAGCCTTGCCCGTCTTTATGTTTATGTAGAAGTCGGCGAGCCCCTCGCGGTATAGAATCGTCTTGCCGTTGTTGCGGCAGATGTCCCTGAAGGCACCGCTCAGCTTCACATATTCTGCTTTGCCCACCGCCACTTCCGGCAGCGTGTATGCCTTCGGCTTCATGCTGACCGTGCCCTTCTCTTTCGCAGCGTCAACCGTCAGCGGTTCGTAGGCGAGGTTGCTGATCGTCACCATACCTTCCTGCAGCTTCACATTTCCGTCGGCATCGCTTATACATAGCAGCATGCCCTTGCTGCTGAAGACGTACGCTCCGCTTATCGGCTTGCCGTCCTGCTCGTCTACGATTCTGAACTGCGCCTTCAGTTGGCTTGCTCCGGCGAACAACTGTATGAGGATGAACACCATCATCGCGATTCTGTTGTGTTTCATAGCTTGTATATTATTGATGCAAAGATACAGATTCTCCCTAAAACCCCTGCATTTCTGTTTGTAAAAGTTTTGTGAAAAGAGTCTAAAAGTGCTGCTTAAGTCGTGCCAAACATTATGTTCAGCGACCGTACAGCGTCCGCCACCCGATCAGATTCCGTCCGCTACCCGATCAGTTTCCGTCCGCCGTCCGATCAGATTGCGTTCGCCGTCCGATCGGATCCCGTTCGCTGTCTGATGACTTCTGTTGCACTTTTTCCCGACAAACACTTGCAATCGCTTGCGCAATGTTATAACTTTGTGCGCAGAAACACAAACAACAATATTATTAATAATCTAAACGAAAAACACAACTATGAGTATCAAGTACGAAATTCACGGCATCAAGAATGCCAAAGGCGAGGGAAAGGAACAGAAGTATGTACATCTCTTTGCGCACGAACCGCAGTCGGACCATGCACTCGAGGAGGACATCCAGGCAAGCTGCTCGCTCACGAAAGCCGACGTGCGTGCGGCGTTCAGTGCCCTGCGCGACCATATGGTGCGTGCGCTTGCCAGCGGCTCCCGCTTCCATATCCCTGGCGTAGGCTACTTCTCGCTCTCCGTAGGTCTCGACGCTCCCGACGACCTGCCCTCCGACAAGATGCGCGCCGACTATATCCGTCTGCGCAACATCCGCTTCCGTCCTGAACGCTCGTTGCTCGGCGAGGTAGGCAGCGGTGTCAGCTTCGAGCGCGCCGCCTTCTCCTCACGTTCGCGCCAGTACACGGAGGAGCAGCTACTCTCGCTCCTCCGCCACTATTTCGCCACCCACACCTGCCTCACCCGTCGCATCCTGCAGCGCGTGGCAGGCTTGCGCGATAGTGCAGCAAAGAAATGGCTGCAGCATCTCACCGCCATCGGTGTGCTGAAGCGAGACGGCGCAAACAATGCGCCGGTGTATTTGTGGAGAGGATGAGAGGACGCAATTGTAATTGATTGCAGAAATTTTATTAGGTTTCAGTAGAAATGACAAGAATGTTTTGTATCTTTGTTCGATAATATGATATTTTAAAAGTTTGTTGACTACAAACTGATATTTATAGAAGACTAAAGACTATGGCAAAGAAATATACTCAAACCCAGCAAGTGATAGATACCCTTCGTAGCAACGGAGGGTATGCAACACTTGGCAATCTTTACCATTTAGTTGATACAACTTCATGGGGAACAAAGACCCCAAATGAATCTATTCGCAGAATAGTACAAAAGTCGAATGAGTTTTTTAGAATTCAACCAGGACTTTGGGCGTTGGAGGAAGTGCGTGAAGAGGTTATGAGAAAGTTTGACATCCAGTCGAAGGAGGCTAGTGAGGACGAGCGTTTTACACATGGCTACTATCAAGGTCTTATCATCGAAATAGGTAAGATGAAGCACTTTATGACCTATGTTCCAGCACAGGACCAAAATCGCAAGTTTCTTGAAAAGCCATTGATACAAATCTGTTCAACAGTACAACTTCCTGACTTCGCTCGTAAAGAATTGGCGAATCGTGCAAAAACTGTTGATGTAATCTGGTTCAATGAGCGTATAATGCCAAACAGCTTTTTTGAGGTAGAGCATTCAACTGACATACAGAATTCTATAACCAAATTCTGCGATTTACATAGGTTGAAAGTACGTATTTTTTATAAGTAATTGAGAATGAGATAAGTTTTTATCTCATAAAAAGAAGAGGTTACGAATTAGAAATAAACAGAATGTAGCATCCTGCTGTGATTTGCATAACCATCCAAAGAACTCTTTCGGTTGCAAAGGTACGATATTTAATCGGGGATAAAGAATGTTTTAAGATTTTTTATCCTCGATTTTTTGGATAAATCTGTTTTTATTAAACCATATTCTTCTCTATTCTTTGCTGTTTCCATTTCAATCCATTCAAACTTATGTGGAAATGGTTTCTGTTTTTTGAATGGTCTATTTCGTTTGCATATTCTCATCCTTTCGTGTGTTTTGTATAAAAGTCAGCCGTCGTCGAAGAAAGACAGTCCTCGTACCTCAGACTAACTTCCTCCGACTATGGCACGGCAAGAAAAATCCTTGGCGGTATGCCTTGAAATACTTCAAGACTATACTGCCAAGGACTTTTCTTTGTTTGCCGTGCTGACAACGGCTGACTTTTATAGCCACAACTCGCAGTTCCATTTTAATCGCACAATCCAAACGACATGAAACAGTGGCACGCCACCCTTTCATGTCTCAGTAGTACGGCATGAGGAAAAGTGTTTCTTTTTGTCGGTTGCAGGCTAACCGATCAAAAGAAACACCATTCCTTGATTTGCCGTACCATTTTGTTTGCATACTCCACCGCAAGAAAGAAGTCATTGATGTAAACCCCAACGACCACTTTCATGCTTGGCTGCACAGCCTTGGAGAAAACCCGATGCAAGAAGCATGGACAAGCCATACTCTTCTTGCATCGGAATTTCTCTGATGGCTGTGCCATTTTTGTATGCGATTTCCATTTTTCAAGACGCTTGTAAGACGACGTTGTATCCATTTCTCAGAAATGAGTATGCGATAATCGTACAGTCCAAAAACTTCCGTGAAGTTTCTATTTTCATTTGCCGCACTGATTTTCTTTCCTCCACATGGTCTTTCCTTTTGGCATCAACCGTTATCGTGCAGGTGCAAAGGTATGGCAGCGGGCTTTGGAAATAAAAGGTCGAGCCTTCGGTTTTCGAAAAAATCTCCACACCGTTGGGTAGTATTTTTTCCGAAAAACCTTGTATTTCCAGCCTCGCCGCCCTTGAAAGGCACCTGAAACGAAACGACCGATGCGACAGGAAGACGCAAAAAAAATGTCGGAAAAGGGAGCGACAAAAAGGTGAAGAAACGAGAACTTCCCTTCAGCTCCTGGAACCGCAAATAAATTTAATTCAAGGCTATATGACAACAAACATCAATATAACACAGACTTGGTGGAGATTACTCTCCGCAGTCGGCTCAACCCTCATCACTTTGGTGGCTTGGTTGGGATATATGGCTCTCTGCATGGTCGGTGAAGTCATATTGGGAATTGTGAAGTTCATCTTCGGCATCATCATTTCCATTCTTTCTATGGTGGTACTGATTGGAACATTCATTTGGTTATTAACACTTTAAAGTACAAGCGGTATGAACAGAAGCATTGAAGCGATACCTACATGGGCACTCTGCTACATCATCAATGGCGATGCAAGCGGACTGACAGACGAGGAAATCCGTATGGTGGACGAAGCCATACGCAAGAACAATATTGAGATAGTAAGTCCAAGATACAACGAGGACATGTGCACAGAACCTTACTTCAGCCATTATCCGTTCTTCGGACTACCTACAGAAGTTGAGGACTGCGACATCATCTATCACGAGTAACAACCCCTTTAACAACATCAGATATGAACACTACAGAATATTTCAAGAGAACCATACAAGCCTATTTGGAGGAGCGTGCAATGGAGGACGAACTCTTTGCAGCCAAGTATGACAACCCCGACAAGAACATAGACGATTGCGTCACCTATATCCTTAATTGGGTACAGAAGAGCGGTTGCAACGGCTTTTGCGATGACGAGATATATGGGCAAGCCATCCACTACTACGAGGAGGAGGACATTGAGGTAGGAAAACCATTGAACTGCCAAGTGTCTGTTAACCACCACATCGAACTCACAGAGGAGGAGAAGGCACAGGCAAGACAGGAAGCCATCCGACAATATCAGCAAGAGCAGATGAACAAGATGCGTAACAGAGATACCGCCAAGCGCACCTCACAGAGAACGGAAGCAGAAGTACACCAACCATCATTATTCGACACGTTATGAAACCAAGAACGAAATATCAGAAGCAAGTCGTAACCTCAAACAAGGGGTTACGACCTATCAAGGGAGCGCAAATGCAATGGGCATTCCGTGAATGTCTTGACCACTATGCCTTTCAGTTGAAGCACGGACAGACCACTTGCATGGACTGCGGACACACTTGGACTACGGACGAGAATGCGGACAAATGTGTCTGCCCGAAGTGTAAGGCAAAGTTGGAAGTACAGCGCACCAAGCGACAGAAGGCAATGTCTTCTACCTATTTCAGCGTACTCACCGAGCGTAAGGGACTGCAACTCATGCGAGCATATCAGATGAAAGCCTATTACCGCAAGGGACAAAAGGCAGACATCTGTTGTTGGGAGGTGGCACGCTATTGGATGAACGAAAAAGGCAAGGTGGAGGTTATGGCACGCAAGCGCACAATGGGTATCTATATGGACACGTTCTGCTACGACTCCGACATTGAACTGCGCAAGGACAACACCACCTATCAGCATATTGCTTCATTTCCGGTCTGCCCCGATATGAAAGTCATTCCTCAGATATGGCGCAACGGCTTTGACGGAGCGTTTCACGGCATCGAACCGCTTACATTGTTCAAGGCGATGCTGACAGACCACCGCATCGAAACGATGATGAAACAATGTCGTTACGGACACGTCCGCCACTTCATAGACCATCCACGGCACTTGGAAACTTGTTGGAATGCCTACAAGATAGCCAACCGCAACCATTACCTTATTACAGACATCGGCAAATGGGCGGACTACATCTGTATGTTGGTAGAAATGGGCAAGGACATCAGAAGTCCACATTACATTTGCCCCGACAACCTTGAAGCCGAGCACGACAGAATATCCGAGAAAATCAGAGCAAAGAAAGAAAAGGAGCGCACCGAGGAGGAGATACGCAAGGCATTGAAGAACGAGGACAAGTTCAAGGAAATGAAGAGCCGTTTCTTCGGTTTGATGTTCACGGACGGCAATATCGTGGTGAGAATGCTTGAAAGCGTCAGGGAGCATGTTCTTGAGGGCAAGGCGATGCACCATTGCGTAGGCAGCGGTACAAACTACTCGCTCAATCCCGACTGCATCATCTTCTCTGCAAGGATAGCCGAGCAAAGGGTTGAGACTGTGGAGTTTTCTCTCGAACAGATGAAAGTCGTACAATGCCACGGACTACAGAACAAGTACACCGAGCACCATGCTGACATCATCAACTTAGTGAACAGCAATGCAAGACTTATAGAGCAACGAATGGTTGCAACGACATAACACCACATTATTATAATTTAGGCGGAGCGATGAAAATTCGTTCCGCCACTTTCTTCATGAGCCGAGGAGCGGAAAGAAAGTGGCAAAGAACCGTTTTTTCCTTATCTGCGATGCTTGCAGAATAACAAAGGACAGCCCAAATCAAAAAGACTGTCCTTTATTCATAAATCGTTTTTTCTGTTCCTTGGGAGATAGTCCCATCTGGCGATTGACACTTTTGCTTACTAATGCGGCATGATGCCGTCCTATGGATTCAGTGGCAAGCTGAGATTTTAGCCGTAGTCTTTCTTTTTCATTGGCGTACTCTTAATTTATTGTCAGAGGCGATACGACTTGAGACCTTCATCGAATGCAGCCTTGATTTCGGCTGCATAGGCATTGAAGTGTTCGTTGATGATGTTATCCACATAACTTGCAATGGAAATCTTTCCCTTGCCTACGATACTGACAAATTTAGTCACACGCTCATGAATGTCCTCGCTGATGCCAACATGTCTGCCATATCTTGCGGTAAAACCTGCATTTGCCATGAACTTACCGACATACTGCTCAGCACGCTCTTTCTCCATTCTGTCGATTGGCTCAAATTCACCCACATCATAATTCTCATATGCTGCATCTTCATCAAAACACTCCTCCTTGTCGGAAATAGTTGACGATGTACGGTCTTGAAATGTCTCTTCAAGACAAGCGTCAATCTGTTTACCAACTTCCTCCATTGTCTCTTCATAATTTCTCATGAAAGCCTCATACAACTCCTTGGCATCTGTCGAAGTGAGTTGTCCTTTACCACAGTTTTTTGTTTTGTCTGCCATAATCATTTTTTTAATTGTTATACAAATTCTCTGCTATTGAAATACTTGTTGACTTTTGAAAATCCAACCTCAACAGTTTTTGTCAGATACCTGACATATGCAATTCCATCAACGCATCTATTTTGCGTTTAATAATCTTTGAGCGTTCTGCGATTTCAGCTTGTAGCTTTTCGCTGTCCATTTCCGAGAATATTTTGCCCACATGTGCAAATCTATCCTTTGTTGCATTGTTCTCTTCTGTTCTTTCCATAATTCTCCTTATTAAATTGTTATACAAAGTCGAGGATATTGAAGTCCTCTATACTGTCTGACACCTTAAACTCTTTCTTTGGCTTGGAAATCTCTACAATCTTGTGAGTTTGCAAGTAGAAGGTGACGTAATCATGGATGTTCTTCTTGCACTCCTCGCTGTTCTCCATGAATTTCTCATAGAATTGGTTGCCATCCATCTCATGGAAAACCTTGCCTGCATGTCTTTTCTCCTTGTCCGTTGCTTTCGGTGCCTTGACGGTATTCACAGCTGCGTCAATGTCCTCAAAACTTGACCCTTTGGCTTGTGGCACATCGGCATCTTTCTTGTTGTCAGAATATTTCACACCAATATCTTCTATGCGAACATTCGTAAACACGTCATCAAGCTGTTCGTCAGAAATCCGTGCCGTACTCTTTGGAGAATCGTCAAATGTCACGTCATTATCCGATACGGATATGGATTCTGTTTGTTTTTGTTCCGTTTCTTCTTTCTTCCGCAGTTGGGACACTTTGAAAAGACTTTTGCCTACAAGTGCCATCGGGTCGATGGGTGGCTTTTCCTCTTCTTCCTTATTGTTCGCAACTTCAAGGAGCAACTTGTTGTAAAAATAGATAGTCCAGACATTGAATGCAACCAAAACTATCATGAATATACTTTCCATTGTCATGCTTATTCCTTTTTATTTGTCATACATTCCAGTCATCTATCTCTTTTCTCAGCAAGCCGTTGATTTCTTCCTGGTTCTCTTCAAGATGTCTCTCAAGAATAAGGTCGATATAACCACCAACTGTCAACTCATGCTTTGCGAGCACACTGACAATCCTCGAAATTCTCTTGTGTATCTCACGGCTGATATAAACGCATTGACGAGTCTTTATCTCGTTTCGCTTGAAGAATGCCGAATCGTAACTTTCCGAAGAAGCCTTGGGAGGCTTGCGTGAAATTGGCGACTTATCGGTCTGCGAGCATTGGGACTTCCAGCCAACCTCTTCTTTCTCTTCGGTATCTTTCACTTGGGATTGGGAAGCTCCGTCAAGAATGGATGCCGTTGTCGTGCCAATCTTGCTTTTGCCAATAGAGGCAATGAGCAGATTTTCATCTATTGCGTCAGTGTTGATTTTTCTGCTTACCATAGGCTCATGTCTTTATGATTTCACAAATCTCGTCGGACAACTCCTTGATGCCACTCCCTCGCAACAGGTTTGGGTCTGATGGAAAGATGGTGGAACGGAACACTGACTTTCTGTTCTCCGACAGCTCTCTTCTGAAACGTTTGCTGTCTGGCAGTCGTGTGTTGAGAACCGAATAGTCGAGAGACTTGAACATACCTTCATATACATCATACAAACTCGTGCGTTCTCGTTTGTCAACCATTGTCCAAAAGAAAGCAAGTTTCTTGGTGACCGACCAACCCTGTGTCAAAAAGTTGTCGTGGAACAACTGCATGAAGCTCATTGCGCTTTCTACAACAAAGCGGTCTGCGCTGACGGGTACAAAGATGTAATCCATCTGAGACAAGGTCTTCATGACGCCCTCACTTTTGATAGTCCCAGGCATGTCAAAGAAGATGAAGTCAAGTTTAACCTCTGTTTCATTCAACACTGTCTCTGCGTCGTCAAGCGCATTGACTGCATTGCTTCTCGTTACGCTGAAGGACTTCTTGCCCAGCTTTTTGAAATGCTCACAGGCTTGCGCCTTGAAATAGTCGCTGCTTTTGATGAGTTCCAGTTCCTCGTCTCGCAGGTCTGCAAGGTTGTATTGTGGCTCGTCACAATCTATGACCGCCACATTGTAGCCCTTGACATTGTGAAAGTAGTTGGCTACAAGAGCCGTGATGGTGGACTTTCCTATTCCACCTTTCTGTGTCGCGAATGCAACAAATCTTGTTTTACTCATATCTTTAACTTTTTAAATTGTTGATAACTCACTTCTATAATATTCTGCCAATTTAACGATGTGGACACATAAGAGTCCATGTCTATAATTCATTGCTTCATTATGGAGACCTTGAACCATTGCAATGCTTTATCATTTCCATACGACAGTACGACAGTGAATCAGTAAGTCTGTACGTCAGTAGCGCATCATTGATGCAAGGCGATACTGCAATAATGACAGATTTATTCACTTCTACAAATGCTTGTTTCACCATATTTTCAAATCATTAGTTCGATGTTTACGGCTGCAAAGTAACAACGCTTTTTCCGAAAAACAATGGTTTTCAAATCCTGTGGCAGCATGTTGCCGATAGTTGCAGTGGTTGTCTGGGGTGCATCTGTTCCAAGGGTGCTTTTTTAGCCGTAATTTTGCACCCGAAAGGCAAAGCGATGGATGGCGCATCCATATCGTTCCGAGAAGAACTAAGGCTTGATACTCCGCAAAGGACTGGATTTCCCGAACAGCTTCCATTCGGGATGGGGATTGCTTCTTACGAAGGCTAACTTCAATCCACCCTAAGCGGATTTTTATGTCCTCAAAGACATAGCAAGGTATGTTTTGAGTTACTCAAAACCTTTGGAGTTACTCTCCAAAGACCTTGCCCTGCCGGGTTGGTAGCCTCTCCGAAGTCGGGCTCCCCATGTTCCAATCTGACGATAGTTAGCATTGTTCCATCATTGCCGTATGTACCACTTAATCCATTTTATATGAACACAGAAAGAAAACGAGGGGGACGAATCCCCAAGCTGAACCCGAAGTCGCACCATGTGATGCTTCGGTTCGACGATGACGAGTGGATGAAATTCCTCGTCATGTACGAGCAGACTGATGTGAAGGCGAAGGCTGTCTTTGCCAAGGCACGCATCTTCGGCGAGGCGTTCAAGGTGTTGCGTGAGGATAAGACACTGGTGGAATACTACACTAAGCTTTCTTCTTTTCACTCGCAGTACCGAATGATTGGCAACAACTACAACCAGGTTGTCAAGGAACTCCGTTGTCATTTCTCCGAGAAAAAGGCAATGGCTTTGCTCTATAAGCTGGAGAACTGTACCAGGGAACTGGTCTCTCTTACCCGTGAGATTGTTGAACTAACCCGTAAGTTTGAGGAAAGATGGTCGCAAAGATAAGTTTCGGAAGTTCATTGTATGGCGCACTGGCATACAATGGTGAGAAGATTAACAAGGAAGAGGGAAAGCTCTTGGCAACGAACAAGATCTTCGATGATTGTTCGGGAAGAACAAGCATCACCAACGCCTTGCGTGATTTCCAGCGATACCTTTCTCCGCATATAAGAACAGAAAAGCCTGTCGTGCATATCTCCCTGAATCCGCATCCTGATGATATGCTGACGGATATGGAGATGGAGAACATCGCACGGGAATACTTGGAGCGCATGGGATATGGCAACCAGCCATACATGGTTTACAAGCATGAGGACATCGACCGTCATCACATGCACATCGTGACCATCCGAGTGGATGAAAACGGCAAGTGTTTGGATAGCCGATACAACTATCATAAGAGCAAGGCTATCACTCGTAACTTGGAGGAGAAGTACAATCTCCACAAAGCAGACCGCAAGCAACGTCGATTCGACAATCCGCTCCGTAAGGTGGATGTAAGCCAAGGCAATGTGAAGAAGCAGGTTGCCAACACCGTGAAATCACTCTGCGCCACCTACAGGTTCCAGTCCTTAGGCGAATACCGTGCACTTCTTTCCTTATATAATATATTCTTGGAGGAGATCAGAGGCGAAGTTGGCGGTCGTGAGTATCATGGTTTTGTCTATTCTGCCACGGACGGACAGGGTAACAAAGTTGGAAATCCTTTCAAGGCTTCCAAGATTGACAAATCTGTCGGTGTGGAGGCAATAGAAAAGCGGTTCGCTTATTCTGCCAAGAAGTTCAAGGAGGAAAAGAAACTCTCTGAGATGACCCGTCATAGCGTGGAAGCTGTCTTGAAGCAGACGTACCATAAGGATAAGTTCGTTGAGTTGCTGAAAGCAAAGGGCATTGATGTTGTTTTCCGCCATACAGCTGACGGCCGTATCTACGGAGCAACATTCATTGACCACCGCACCCAAAGCGTTTTCAATGGTTCAAGGCTTGGAACGAATCTTTCTGCCAATGCCCTGCAGGAGCATTTCACCTTGCCTTACGAGAACGAACAGCCGATACCGCTTGCCATTCCAAAAGAAGAAGACTCTGGCTTGGAGCAGGAACTTCAAGGTTCTGGCTTGTTCGACGAGTACGGCAGCGGTCTTGGACTTATGTCTGGAGGAGGTTCATCAAATGAGGCACAGGAGGCTGCGTTTGACAGAGAGCTACGCAGAAAGAAGAAACGAAAAGGGCGAAGTCTTTAATCGTGTTATCAAGGTTGGCTTTCTTATACAATGGAGAAAGCCTACCTTCAATCAAAAAACAATTTGTATAACTTCAAAACAGAAAAACAATGGCACAAGAAGACGATTTGAGAGCATTGGGGAAAATCATGGATTTTCTCCGTGCCGTGAGTATAATTCTCGCTATTATGAATGTATATTGGTATTGCTACGAGGCAATGCACATGTGGGGAGTGACAATCGGGGTTGTTGACAGAATCCTTATCAACTTCAACAGAACAGGTGGTTTATTTCATTCTATCCTCTACACAAAATTGTTCTCGCTTTTACTCTTGGCACTCTCATGTCTTGGAACCAAGGGCGTAAAGGCAGAGAAGATGAGTTGGAGCAAGATTTGGACGGTTCTTGCCGTAGGCTTCTGTCTGTTCTTCCTCAACTGGTGGATATTATTGTTGCCTATATCACATTTGGGCAATGCTACGCTATACATCTTTACGATGACAGCGGGTTATATCTGCCTGTTGATGGGAGGACTCTGGATGAGCCGACTCTTGAAGCATAATCTTATGGAAGATGTGTTCAACAACGAAAACGAGAGTTTCATGCAGGAGACCAAACTCATGGAGAACGAGTATTCCGTCAATCTGCCCACACGCTTCTATTACAAGAAGAAATGGCAGAGAGGATGGATCAACGTGGTCAATCCGTTCCGAGCGACCATCGTGTTAGGTACACCGGGTAGTGGCAAGTCCTTTGCTGTAGTGAACAACTACATCAAACAGCAGATAGAGAAGGGGTATTCAATGTATATCTATGATTTCAAGTTTTCCGACCTTTCGACGATTGCCTACAACCACATGATGAACCACCAGAATGGATATAAGGTCAAGCCCCAGTTCTATGTCATCAACTTTGACGATCCTCGCAGAAGTCATCGCTGCAATCCTATTCACCCGGATTTTATGAGTGACATTTCCGATGCCTATGAGAGTGCATACACCATCATGCTCAACCTCAACAAGACGTGGGTTCAGAAGCAGGGCGACTTCTTCGTGGAGAGTCCGATTATCCTCTTTGCAGCCATCATTTGGTACCTAAGAATCTACAAGAATGGGAAGTATTGTACCTTTCCCCATGCCATCGAATTGCTTAACCGCAGATACGAGGATGTCTTTCCGATACTGACGAGCTATCCCGAACTGGAGAACTACCTATCTCCGTTCATGGATGCCTGGCAAGGTGGGGCGATGGAGCAGTTGGCGGGTCAAATTGCAAGCGCAAAGATTCCGCTGTCACGAATGATCTCACCACAACTCTATTGGGTGATGTCCGCAAGCGAGTTTACACTCGACATCAACAATCCCGAAGAACCGAAGATTCTATGTGTCGGCAACAATCCCGACCGTCAGAACATTTATGGTGCGGCACTTGGCTTGTACAACAGCCGCATCGTGAAACTCATCAACAAGAAGGGACAACTCAAATCATCCGTTATCATTGACGAGTTGCCGACCATCTATTTCAAGGGTTTGGATAACTTGATAGCCACGGCACGAAGCAACAAGGTGGCGGTGTGTTTAGGCTTCCAAGACTTCTCGCAGTTGGTTCGCGATTATGGAGACAAGGAGGCAAAGGTGGTTATCAATACCGTTGGTAATATCTTCAGCGGACAGGTCGTTGGCGAGACCGCCAAGACTTTATCCGAGCGTTTTGGAAAAGTGCTCCAAAAACGCCAGTCCATTTCCATCAACCGACAGGATGTCTCTACGTCCATCAATACCCAAATGGATAGTCTCATTCCGCCAAGCAAGATTAGTGGTCTTACCCAAGGTATGTTTGTCGGCTCTGTTTCCGACAACTTCACCGAGCGCATAGAGCAGAAGATCTTCCATGCCGAGATTGTCGTTGACACCGACAAGGTAAAGCGAGAGGAAAGCCATTATCAGCCTATCCCCATCATCAACGACTTCAAGGATGCCGATGGCAACGACTGCATGAAGCAAGCTATTCTGGACAATTACAACCAAATCAAGGAGGATGTCAAGCTGATTGTCAAGGACGAGCTGGAGCGCATCGCTGGTGACGAGAGCTTAAAGCATCTCATACAGAAATAAACAATAAGGCGAGTAACTTTTAGGAATTGTCCTTTCAGTTACTCGCCCCTGCATACATATATGGGATTTATCGTTTTTTATCGTCTCATTCTTTCCAATTCATCATCCTTTCGCATTTTGTCGTTCAACTTCTCCTGCATTCTGTCAAGGAAGTAAGTACGGCTATGGTTCTTGCGTCTTCTGATGTCGGTGTAGAAACGATAGCAGTCCTTGGCTTTGATGCCAAAGAACTGGTACATGGCTTGCGCCAAGTCCTTGAACTTCACATCGCCATCGTTCACGCTTCCCATTACGCAGATGCCATATACCATTTCTACAAGGTCAACGGCATTGCCAGTCCATTTCACTAATGGCTTTGATTCTAATGATACTGGTGGGGAGGCTTCTGAAGTGGATGTGGTCACATGAAGATGATATGTTGCTGCCACATGGTCTTGCATCCTTCGGACAAATACAATTGCTTTGCGCACATACAAGCCTACGGTTCCCAAACAATCCTTTATATGGGGCATTGACAGATGAAAGTCAAGCTCGGTCTCTGCGTATGACAGTGCAAAGACCGCTTGCTTCACGTTGGTGCTGCATAAATCAACCACAACCTTGATAAACTCACGATATGAGTTCTCCAAAGCGTTACCACCTTTGTTCTTATGACCTGCATTCAGCAAGTTGAAAAAATCAGTCTCTATCAATATGTTGTATTCCATGTTGCTGTCTCTTTTATGGGTTTGTACTAATTTGATGTTTCTGTGCGCACATCATTTATTAGTCCAATACCTATGCCATTCCAAGACAGTCTAAACAATTGGATGATGATATTTCCTGATAATCAGCAACTTTATCAAGAGAATAAGATTTTCACAAGGGAATTGCAAGCAGAAATAGTGTAAGGAAAACCGGACACTCGTCCAATCTTCCTTACACGGTTCTTATACCGTTACAACTTATTAGTAGGAATACCATACTCTTTCATACGGGCATAGAATGTAGTATGGCTCATTTCCAACATTTTTGCCGCATCACGCTTGATGCCATTGCATTGCTTCAAAGCCCACAAGATACGCTCTCGATTGATCTTACGTTCTTGTTCATCAAAGTCCAAAGCCTCTTCTGTCAATGCCGATTGTGACAACTGCAAGTCCTCGACATCTATTATCTCATTCTCGCATAGCAGCATGGCTCGCATGATACTGGATTTCAACTCACGCACATTGCCTGGCCATGTATGGCTTACAAGTGCCCTTTGCGCTTCCTTACTGATGCATTTTATTTCTTTGTCCGTATGCCTATCATATAGTTTCAGGAAGAAGTTAGCTAATGGCATAATATCTTCCTTGCAATCCCGCAACCGTGGAATCTCAATAACCGCTTCGTGAAGTCGATAATACAGGTCGCTTCTGAATCGTCCTTCCCGAACTGCCTCTTGCAGGTTTTCGTTGGTGGCGGCAATAATGCGCACATCAGCCACTTTATCTTTTGTAGCTCCCAATGGTCGGTAGCTCTTGGATTGCAACACACGCAGCAGCATCGCCTGTACGTCTTTTGGCAGGTTGCCTATCTCGTCCAAGAACAGCGTACCTCCAGCAGCCAATTCAAAGTAACCTTTTCTTGTTGCGTCTGCACTTGTGAATGCCCCTTTCTCATGCCCGAAGAGAGCGGAAACGGCAAGTTCTGCAGAAAGCGTACCGCAATCTACTACCTCAAAAGGCTTGTCGGCTCTTTTGCTTTGCAGATGTATCTTTTCCGCTATATGTTCTTTGCCAGTACCATTGTCTCCCAATATCATAACAGCCATGTCGCTTTTGGCAAACAATTCTGCCATTTTGTATATACGGCGAAACTTCTCACTTTTGCGGTAAACAATCTTGTTATTCAACTCTACGAGTCGTTTCTGCTTGTCTATGATTTCTTCCAAACGTTCATAAACTACATCAAGCAACAATTTCTTCGGTATATAGTCTTCCGCTCCCAATTTCATAGTCCTCACGGCACTCATGCTTTCATCGTAAGATGTCATGATGATAAATGGATTCTGATAGCCGTTACTACGCATCCATTCCAACAGGTCGATACCGTTATCATTCCCCAAGCGCATATCCGAAATGACAACATCCCATTCAGAGGATTCCCTCACAGTTTTCAGACCATCTCTGTAATTGTAGCATAAGATTGTTTTCCATCCCTTCGTTTCCAACTTCTTGCCCAACATATTGCAAAATGTAGGGCTGTCTTCAATGATTATTACTTTCTTCATGCTGTTACCTCCTCAATTTTCTTTTGTGCGGCTTTGATGATTGCCTCACCATGTGCGAAAACATCCTCAACCGCTTGGTTGATAACGTCGTCTGATGATGTAGAATCTTCAATCAGGTCAAAGAGATAGTTCAAAGACTCGTCAGATTGTACCATCATCCACGAGCTTCTTGCGTGGTGAATGGCATCAGACATTTTCTTGCGGTTCTCCTCTTTGGCTGCATTACGGATACAGCCCAATGTGTCAGTCATTTCCTTTACGAAATTCTCCAAAGTCTCTTTTTCATTGCCGTAGGTCAGCAACATAGAGAAGTCTATTTGTTTTTCTGCTATCTTGCCATTCACACACTTTCTTGCAGTGTTTATCAAATCCTTGTCAGACATCGGTTTGAACAGGCAAGCGACAAATCCTGCATCAAGCAGTTCTTGCTCACTCACATTTGGTGCTGCTGTCATAACAACAACAGGAATGGTCTTGGAGTTACGCACGTTCACCATACGCATCATTTCCAGAATCTCAATACCGTTCACTTCAGCCATCTTCAAATCCGTTATCAGCAGATCATAAGATTTTTTGCGCATCATATCCAATAAATCCGTGGCATTATTACAAGTGTCACATACGATGCCGTTCGATGCAAACGCCTCACGGATGGTACTCAGTTGCACATGGCTATCATCAATGGCAATGACAGTAAACGAATCTTGTCGTTTCGTTCTATACTGAGTTGGTTCCACATTCTGCTTTTCGGCTGCAGCCATAGGAAGACTAATGGTAAAGATACTTCCCAGCCCTTGGTGACTGGACACATCGATTTTTCCTTTCATCAGTGAAACGAGGTTCTTGACAATGGAAAGTCCCAAGCCAAATCCAGGTTGGGTGACCGCATTTCCCAATCTTGCAAATTCCTTGAAAATTTGTTTTTGTTGCTTGTCATCCAATCCTGTTCCCGTATCCTTAACCTTTAGCATGAACACACCATCTTTATAGGTTGTGGACAATACAATCTCACCCTTTCCCGTATATTTGATGGCATTGGAAAGCAGATTGCGTCCTATTGTAAGCACCTTTTCCTTATCTCCATTGACAACACCATCTGCCTTATTGCTGACGCTCAATTCCAGTTGCTTCTTCGCAGCAAAGGGCTCATACTCCATCTTTAATTGCTCGGCAATGTCCATCATACGGAAAGGGCGTTCCTTGACGGTCGCCTTTCCATTCGCTAATTTGGAGTAAACCAGAAAACTGTCTATCATAGAAGTCAAGCCTTTCGATGTGTCAACAATCAAGTCGGCATATCGTTTGCTATCATCCGTAGCATCATCAAGTCCGCTAATCTTGCGAGCATAATCCTTGATGGCAGACAAAGGACTGCGCATCTCATGCGTTACTGTCAGCATCACCTTTCTTGTTTCTTCCTTGCTCTTACGTGTCTTGAATGCGAATCGCCACACCAATAGGAATAATACGAAAAATACCAATATCAACAAGCCTATCATCCCTATATAATAATAGGTATAATTGCCTTCCAAGTCTGCGATTTGTCGCTCACGAACTTTTATGCCTTTATCTACATTTTCATCAGCTATGCTGATTACTCTTTGCAACTGCTTATTGATACCTTCATTTCTGTTTCCAAGACTATCCAATATCTCCACTACCTTACGGCTTTGCTGGTGATGCTTAGCAACAACCGTTTGGTTTAGGTTGGTGAGCATCTTTTCAGTTTGTGTTAAACGGTTGCCTGTTGTTACTCCATTTTCTTTCTTGCCGAACAATCTGCTGAAGAAACCTCGCTTCTTTGGCTTTGCCTGCTGTGGCATAGCTGAAAGTCTTTTGCTTTCAGTTTTATTCTGCTCTACAATTCTTGGAACTTCTGCGGTCAGCTTTTCTTGAGTGGCATTTAGATCCTGCATGGCATCCTTTATATCCAGAAGGAGCTGTTCCTTTTCTGCAAGAAGACGGCAGATCGTATCAGAATCTTCTTTCGGACAAATACCTGCGATGCCTTCAAGCATACTGTCCACTTCCAATCGAAGCGAATGATACTCATTTACATCTGTTGAGTCCCAATCCGCAACCATTTCACCAAGTAGTGACAATTCCGTTATGTGCAAGTTTAAGTCATGCACATTCTTTCGCCACTGATGCAGTTCTGCATTTCTACACTCAATCTCCTTTCTGTCGCGCCATTCAAATAGGCCGATAACAATGGTACATCCTATGATGACGATGGCAGTCATGATGCCTAAAGCCATCCATCTACAGATATGCCAGGTCTGTTCTTTGCGTTCCATGTTGTTTACTTTTTACGTTTCTATTACTTCATTATTGCTTTGCACTAACATTTTAATCGGCAAAGATAATGGCAGGAAGCATTAAATACGAATATTTATATATATTATAACAACTTTTATGTAATTTCTTGGTAAAAACAGCATATCGTTAGGAAAAGAGCCGTTATTGAATAATAACCATTGGTAAGAAAGTCAAAAGCTGACAAAGTGTAGATTGTGAGACTTGATCGAAAAAGGATGGCAAGAGTTTCAATCCTACCATCCTTTTGAATTTTATTGAAAAGTCTTTTGCGTTGTCAGCTTTATCAATGAGTAAATGAGAGAGTCGTTTACCTAACTCTTACACCTTTACCATTCAGAACTTCACCTCTAATATCATCAGTTTTACATAAATACAAGTCGTAGCCAATGGCTGTTATATCGCAATATCTTGGAGGAGTAATGACTTTTCCACTTGGTGACATCAATCCATACCAACCAAGTTCTGCTTCATATTTTTTGCAATTTGCAGTCTTTTGATAAGGTGTTGGTTCTGCTTCTGCCGTTTCACCTGTTAAATTACCCTCATCATCATAGTTCTTTGCCGTAGTATATCCAACATCAGGTAGAGAAACCTCTCCGTTTAAAATTGGCAATATTGTTTTATTATAGAGTTTATCAAGTGACGAATATTCTGAAAAGACATATTCTGCACACTTTTGAACTTTTGCTTGTAATTCATTAAAATCGGTTGCATATTTTTCTCCATTCAAGTTGAAATAAAACTTGTCTTGCATAGATAGCATATCCCCAGAAAAAGCGATACAGGCTCTGTCTCTTTGGTCTTGCAAATTTTTCATACTAAATTTCTCAAACCATTTTGATAGAATATCGAATCTTACACCATAGATTATATTACGAGAGATGATGTTGCTTCGTCAATCCAGTGATTCATCTCAATAAATTGCTTACCACCTTTTATCTTCAACAAGAAGGAAGAGTCTCTTTTTCTAAATTTATATTCAGAAAAAAAGTTAAGATTAAGACAATCAAGATTTTTCGCAGCATTTATAATAACTTTTATGGAATATGTATCTTTGAGTCTGTTGTTTCTATTTGCGCAACAAGTTTTTCATGTATTTGGCAGAATGTTCTTATGTCGGTACTTTTTAAATGTGCTATGGTAGTCTTCTGAGTATATAAATTTGTTACAAAAAAGCTGTACCAATGCTATTTAGAGCAATTGATACAGCTTTTTTATATATGATTTTAGACTTACTATTCTATAAATATTTTTATCTAACTAAAGTTTCGCAAGTGAAAATTCACAAGCGTGATTTAACGTAATTTTGGAATAAAAAAGGCTCTGAAGTTTGTATAACTCACAGAAAATGAGTATCTTTATAATCGCTAAACAATAAAGATAAAACTTCAAAGCCGTGAGCAAAGATACAAAAATTATTTCAGATCTGCGAAGCTTTTTCGCAAAAAATGACGATAATCGTGCAATTAAGTGCATTATGGGTGTGATGGAACATATAAATATACGCTCCAGCCAGATTGGAGTAGAGAAGAAAGAGAACTGCAAGTTCACCACTTTGCAGGTACTCAACCTCCTCATGCTCTTCCCGTTCTTCGTAGTCAAGAATGCGAGTCGATACTCCAACTCGTCCTTGAGTAAATTGTTCAATTGTGATAAAGACATGTTCTATCGTTTTATGAATGATGGCAACGTCAAGTGGCGCAAGTTACTATATGCAATGAATCTTCAGCTGATAAAGAAGATATCAAGCAGCACAACTGTTCATCATGACAAGCCGGTTTGTTTGATTATTGATGATACTGATGCACCTAAGACTGGTATGACGACCGAACTCATAGGAAGAATCTGGTCTCATGTTCATCAAAAGAGCATCCTTGGTTATAAGTGTCTGACCATGATGTTGTCCGATGGCGTTAGCCAGCTCTTTCTCGATTTCTCTCTTCATGGTGAGGAGGGAAAGGACAAGCAAAAGGTTCAGGGACTTACTGCTAAGCAACGCAAAGCTCGCTATACCGAGGACCACGAAGGGCAAGCGGTAAAAGATCGTGTGGATGAATATCTGATGAAGAAGACAGACAAGGCCATAGATATGGTCAAGTATGCCATCAAGCGAGGTGTTCGCTTTGATTACTTGCTCGTAGATAGCTGGTTTACAAACACTAAGCTTGTGCGTTTCATTTCCAGCAGACATATCAAGTGTCACCTGTTGGGCATGATTAAACTGGGCAAAACCAACTATGCAACGAAGCATGGCAAGATGAATGCCAAGCAAATCATCAAGCACCTGCAAAAGGAGAAGGCATGCAAACACAACAAAATACTTCGCTGTACCTATTGTACAATGGACGTTAAGTTGGATGGTGTGCCAGTCCGTTTGTTCTTTTGCAAGCGAGGACGCAAGGGAAACTGGAATGGGTTGTTGACCACAGACCTTTCTCTTAGCTTCCTTGAGGCGTATCGTATTTATGCCAGACGATGGGCTACCGAAGTTGCATACAAGGATTGCAAGACCTTGCTGAACTTTGGTAAATGCCAGTCTGTACATTTTGCCGCTCAAATTGCTAGCTTCACTTTGACAATGATGCAGTATAACATCTTGTGTACAGTGAAGAGATTTGAAGCGTATGAAACCATCGGTGGTCTCTTTACAGAGGTTACCAATGACACTCTCGAGTTGTCTGTAACGGACAAGATATGGGCTATCATTTTGGACTTCGTTCTGGAAGCAGCAGAGCGTTACTCTATAGATGCTACAGAGTTGCTGGCAGATTTCATCGAAAGTAATCCTGTTGCCCATACACTACGTAATATGTATATTTATAAACAAGCAAGTTGATATTTATTCACTTGCGAAACTTTAGTTATCTAATCATTCCATTCCTCTAACAATTTATTATTGACATATCCAGAAAAGAATTTTTCACAAACTATATATGTAGAATCATTCATCATACGCATATAATAGTGTTCCTGTCCCAAAGTATGTGTCTTAAAAAATACTAATTTGTAGCTTCCGTTTAATGGATGTGATAGAGCTTGGATTTTTACAGAATCTTTTGAACTGTACAATTCCCATGTTCCATTAGATTCTTTTATAGACTTTTGATAATAATACCAATCTTTTTTAAGAGAATCTTCATCTATGTCTTCATCTAACAATGTTTTACCTTTAAGATCCATCTCTGGTGTTCTGAGCAAAGGAAGTTCAACATTCTTATTAGAAAAATTAAAGTTTATGCTACTAAACTCAATTTTTGTATTTCTATTTATAACAAGACTGTCAAGAACCATATTCCAATACCCATATAAACGATTTTCCACTTTTTTATGCGAAAATGTACTTGTCATATATGCAATAGTTAGAATAACCACAGCAATGAAAAGAAGGAATCGCTTTCTACTCTTCAATAAGAGGTTTGTATCTTTTATTTTTTGCATCATATCTTCCCATTCTTTTTAATATTTGATTTCCAAGAATTTGTATATTCTTGTCTCTTGTTGAATTCTTACCTTGGAAAACATAATTTGCGATTGCTCCTAAATCGTTTTCATTGCAATATTTCTGCGGAATAAATTTTTGCCCAGCTTCATGCAAAACTCCTTGAATTGCTGAATTAACCATTTTTGTTTGGTCTCTAATAGCATCAAAATCATTATCCATTGAAAATAATATAGACTTATCAATTATTTCAATAGCAAGATTTAAGACCATCATTGCCCCCGCTCCGATTTTAGTCACATTGCCTGTTCCGATTGTAGAAACATAACGTGGTTTATATCTTCTATCCGGAAGCCCTGTTGACTTAGCAATTGGTGCAACAACCTTTATATTTGTATTTTCTGGATCGACTCCAACAGGTGAATAATCAGCGTTCGTGCTAAAGGAAGAATAATTGGCTATTCTTTCTATTTTGACAATTTCTGTGTTAATGCCAATTTCTCCTGGTCTCCAATTATTTGGATCATTATTTCTGCGTAAAAAATCCTTCCTTGTAGGAGTGTTAAGATTATTTATATTTATTCCAAAGACTCCATTTCCTCGATATTCTATTCTTGATCTTTTAGGGGCATTTCCATCTGAATCTATGAACACACTTGGCGCATCTTTACTATAACAGTATGTTGAAATATTTGGATAATCTTCTTGTCGTTTATCAATACTAATCCACAAACTCAATCTTGGGTCATAGTACCTCGCGCCATAGTAATACAATCCCGTCTCCTCATCGAATTCCTTCGCATTGAAAAGATAAGGTGTATTCCAGATGTTGTTGCGCTCCTCAATGAACACTTCACCGAAAGGAACATACTCGATATGTTGCACCACCTCGCCATCAAGATTGGTGATGTAACTACTGCTACCCAAATGGTCTGGGTGGTAGTAGAACTGCATTTTCTCGTATGTATCGCCCTCTTGGAAATTGTTCTTCATTGCTCTTGCCATTACACGTGCCTGCGCTGCCTCCAAGCTGCCGTCATTGCAGCAGAAGCCCTTACCATCGACATAATCGTTGTTGTCCTCGCCATTGTACGGCACTGCAAAGGTTGCATAATTATCCTTAATGACCTGCAACTGCTGAGTATATTTAACCTTATAATCAACAGAAAGTCCATCAGTCTCACTACCTGCATACTGGATGCGGCGTGGGTCTGAGCCGTAAGAGTCGAAGTCACCAATCTTGGAAACGACACGCTGACTACCGATATAGATATGCTTGGTGTAACGTCCGCCTTGGTTGGCAACGAGGTAAGGAGATACATACAATGAGAACTTGGCGGTGTTCGTGCGACCTCCAGCAAACTCTGAGTTCACATAAACCTGGTCACTCTCGCCTGATGTCTTCACCGTACGCTCACCGTCAGCATCATACCAATAGTTGGTTACGAAGCCATTGTCATCAGAAGCAAGAAGACGGTTCTCCTCGTCCCACTTCAACTTGCGCTCCGCTGCCTTCTCGTCAGTCATGCCATCCTTCTTTGTACGGCTTGTATTGACATATACAAGATTACCGTTGGCATCATACTCATAGGCATGATTGTTGTTCACATTCTCACTTTTTGAAGGTGTCTCCTCCGTGCGATAGTTTACATCCTTCACATTGGCGAGTTGGAACTTCTTGCCTGTCTCTGTTCCATAGGTGTATGACAAATCATAACCTGCATTCAATGTACCATTGAACTGCACATTGTTCTGCGTGAGAATCTGACGCTTCGATGTGATGCGGTGCATATTGTCGTAACCCATCGCAAGAGTGTAGCTTGCGGTCTTGTTGTCAGCACCAGTATATGTACCTGTTGCACTGACAAGACGGTAGAGTGCATCGTATGTATAGGTATGCGCCATTTGTCCGCCAGCCTTGCCACTCTGTGGGACTGACGCACCGTTTACCACGCTGAGCACATTGCTCACCGCATCGTAAGTGTAAGCGTTATCCATAATGGTGTTGCCACCACTATTCACCGTAAGGTTCTGCAATCTACGACGCTGTGGATCGTAGGTGTAGAACGTCTCTGCACCATTGCAATACTTCAAGTATGTGCGCTGCTCGAACTTGTCATAGCCAATCTTGCTTACATAATCGTAACCGTATGACTTGTAGCCATGAACCTTTTCAAGCTGACCACCGAGGTTGTAAGAGTAAGTAATCTTCTCCTCATCAGGATAGATCATCTCCAACAGACGGTTGTGGCTGTCATAAGTCCATTGGGTCACGTAGGTTGCTATCGCCTGGTTAGGCACAATCATCGTGCGGCGGGTCTTTGTTACTTCACCCATCTTGCCATAGAAGTATTCGATGGCACCAGTTCCATCCTCACGGAGCATCAATCGACCGATACGGTTCTGAGAGGCGTTGCGACCACCATAGTAATACTTCACGTTGTTCTCCGGGTGGTCAGGATAGTTGATACCCGTCAGACGCAGATAGTCGTAATCATAGGTGATGAACTTGCCTTCCTTTGCAAGGTTGGCAGTCTGCTTGGTCAGCACATTGCCGAGAGCATCATAAGTGAAACTTGTGATGCCGCTTGCAGGATGGTTCACCTCAGTACGGCGGTCACCCATGTCGTAAGTAGAGGCCGTCACATTGCCCTCCGTGTCGGTGACACGAACAAGGCGCTGTATGCCGTCATACTCAAACGAGGTGGTAATCTCACCGTCAGGACCGCTCTTCTGGATGGTCTTCAAGGTCTTGCCACTGCCATTGGTATGGGTAGCCTGCACATTATGGAGTGCGTCTGTTACGGTTGTAACAAGTGCATGGCTGCCGTTGTCAACAGTATAGGCCGTAGTTGTCGTAGAGTTGTCAGGCAATGTCACTGAGGTAGCACGGTCGAGCACGTCATAGACTGTGACGGTAGGAGATACATTGTCAAATGACTTGTTGAACGTTGATTTCGATCCAGTTCCTTCCGTTGTAGGATAGAATGCCTTTGCCACACGTCCGAAAGCGTCATACACGTTTCTTCCGCTGACTATCATCACGTTCTCATCCTTGGCAGAGTTGCCCTTTGCTGCACTTGTCACAACACCGTCCTTCTTCACCTGAACGGCTCTTCCGAAGCCGTCAACGAAAGTAACGGTCTCCAAGTCATCGTTAGGATGCTGGATGTCGTAGTGCTTGGTCACTGCGTAAGCAGGAGCGGTAATGCCACTCTCACCAAAGGTAGCCAAAGGCTGATATTCAAAGGCGATGGCATAAGGCACGCCCGTAGCCAACTCATTTGGACCACGCACGCCAGTAATGCGACCGAGGTCGTCAACATCAGTCTCATAGTAGAAGTTGTTGAGGTCACGATGCTCCTTGGCAATGCCATAGCGATAGTCAAAATTGCCTTGCTCGCTGCGGTAGCCCCACGCATCGTCAATGCGCTCAACATACATGTTCATCTCAGGCTCATAGCGGTACTTGTACCACATACGCTGTCCCTTGCCGTTGGCAGGGAGAGTCTTCTGGATGATGTTGCCGTAAGAGTCGTACTTGTAATCAGTCACTGCCTCACCATCATTCAACTGCTGCGTAATCTGGGTGATGTGGTTGGCGTAGTTGGTATTATACTTCGCCGTCACATGGTGATAGAGTGAGCCGTCACCGCCTGTAACAGTCACATCAACAGGAAGTCCGAAGATGTGCTTGCTTGCATTGTCGGTATATTTGATAGCAGTCGCATAATCGAACTTGCCGTTTCCGTCCTCGCCAAGACTGCCCTTGTCGCTGTACTTGTAGGACTTCAACTCACCATGATAGCCATTGAGGTAATACTCATTCCATGCCTCGGATGTAACCACACCGTTTGCCGCTCCCTCATACTGCAAATTTGCAGTATAGCGGAGAGGAACGAATGCAGATGCACGGTCACTCCAAAGGTTCACGTCACGCTTTGCAAACGTGTACTTGTCACCGTCGGCAGTCAGATAGTAGCTGTCGTAGCGATTCTTTGTCTCCGTGTATTTGTTGCCGTTGGCATCCTCCACGGAAGTAGCAGTAACATTGCCCTGCGTGTAGTAGTTGGCTACATCGTAGTTCTCAACAGCCTGTCTGTAAACAGAATTGCCTTTCTCCGTGTCGAGGTTCTTGGTGATAACCTCACCGAAACCGAGGAACTCACGCTCATGGCGGTCACGTTTGCCGTCCTTGTACTCAAAGGCGGTAGTCATTACAGGTCCATCGTCATGGATACCATCATCAACGGTAAGGGCAGACATTACCCACTTGCCACCAGGAAGTCCGTAGGTAGGAGTGGTATGCGCATAGTCGAGTGTGAAAGTGCCGCCCAAGGAGTTGGTGACAGACTTCAACATGTTTGTCCTGCCAATGGCTGAGCGTGTAACCTTCAACTCGCTTTCCTTCTCAGACTCAACAATGTCGAGATAACCGTCACCATCCACATCCTGCAAAGAGTATGTAGGGCGGTTGATGCTGTGAGAAGTGGAAGCACCAGGGTTCGTAGAAATCTTGATGCTTATGACAGGAATGTTGATGGTCAAAGTGAACGCTGCATTTGCAGACTCTGAGGTTGATGCCGATTCGCTGAGCGCACTTGCACCCTTCCAACTGATAGGCTCGTCAAAGCCATTGCCTGTATTAAGGGCAACAGTGATACCATCACCATTCTTCCAGACCTTATCTGGGAGACCGTCAGAGTTGATGTCGATAAGGTTGTATTCCTCTTCGCTTTCAGAGGTTACGAGACCAAAGCCTGCGGAGAAGCTACCGGAAGCCTTGTTTATACCTTGGTATTTCTTATCTTCAAATTTTCCCCAGCCATGACTTACATCGCCACCTGCGCCAATATTATAAGAAAGACTCTTACCACTCTGTATGCGGTCAAGTCCCCAATCAATAGGTTCAGTAAAGGCATAGCCCAGATTTAATCTCACCTTCTTGTCGGAAAGGATCTTGTCAGGAAGCCCATCACCATTAATATCTATGAATGACTCTACAGCTTCATCCGTATTCTTTGGCGCACTGCCGGAAATGGAGAATTGAGCCAACCATGAACTCTGTTGGTTCTGTGCGGAAGACTTGCTTCCGGAGATAAGTTTTGTAATGTCAGACACAGAAGCTACTGGATTGCCACCATATCCCCATGCCTCAGAAGCATTGTCAGAGTTATTAGCTCCGATACCCTTGTATATTTCTCCACTCAATCCACCTTGTGAGTTGGTGTATTGGATAGTACCACCTGCAATGATGTCAGGGAATCCGTCACCGTTCATATCCATCATGGCAACTTCCGTCTTGGAACTGCCATTTGCATTGTTGTGGGTAATGCCAAGTGCACCGCCTTGCACAACGGTACTCTTGCTTGATACCACTTGGCTTACAGCTGCCGCACCAGTACCCTGCAAATATTCACCTGCAAGTCCTGCCACCTCCGCATTGTTATCCAAAGGATTTGTAAGGAGTACGTCCTGTTCTGTCAATCGGGCTGTGCTTGCCTCGGTTGCAGTAAGATAGATGTTCTGTCGCTGACCAACCCACTTGTCCATAGAAGTCTGGTCTGTACCCAATGGAGTGAATGCCATCGTGAGAGGGTCAACCTTGTCGTTCTCGTTTTCAGGTAATTTCAGCAATGACTCGTCAATAGGCTTTGCATATCTGCCCTCCGCCGAGTTATAAACAAAACCTCCCCAGCCACGGTAAAGCATACCGAAGCCAAGATTGTCATTCTCTGCATAGAATCCAGCAAGCACATTCTCTGTTACGAGACCTGCCGCATCTTTCAGAATGGAAACAGAGGCTGAAGTAACAGTTTCATTAGAGATTGCTGCCGGATAGCTGTATTCAAACCAGATGTTCTTTCCTGCAGTAGTTGCAAATCGCAGAGTATCGGCTTTCAAGATGCCATTCTCGATATTGAAAGACTTCTTGCCGATGAGTGCATCCTCTGTCTTGGCGGTCAAAGTAATCTGACCGTTGATAGAATTGTCAGAAAGGGTAAGCACTGGCGACACAACCATAATTGTATCAGTCGCAGTGGTCAAGTATGGCTTGCCCTCTGCCAAGGCATTTGCAAATGTATTGTAGTGTGCAGGAACGGCTACCGTCTGTTCGATATTGGCAGAGTCCTTATAAGTCACAGACGCTTGCCAACCTATATTCTTCCAATCAACATTTGAGGTTGATGAAATCTCAAAGCTGAAGTTGGTCAGTTTTTCAGTATTCTCCAGACTGATGTTGAGTGAATCGCCATTGAAAGTCTCATTAGCCTTTAATGTACGAGCAAAGACCGTCTTCTCGATATAGTTCGGATTGTCGTTTCCGTCACTGTCTTTCTTGTCGTTGCTGCCAATGATGCTGAGAACAACATCGTCGGTTGTTGCTGGCTTGTGGAAGGCACTGTGAACTTCAACGCTTGATCCATTCTCCACATTTGCAGAGGTGTTCACATCATAGATGGCACCATCCTCAGGCTTATACTCTGTTGAAGAAAGACCATTAGGTAAGGTGTTTGACTCGCCAGCGTATGTAATAGTAGGCGACCAGTTCACCTTGTCAAAAGAACCGTTGCTTGTTTCCTCGGAACCCGACTGCACACGGAAATAGATTCTGTCACCACGCTTGACGGCAACAGAAGAGACTGCAGCGGCATAAGAACTGCCGTCGCCCTTTGCAATAGTCTTGTTCCAAAGCTCATTGCCACCCTTTTGGATAGCAACTCTTACGCCGTCTGCCTTCTGATACTCGTCAGCATCATAGTCATCTGTTGGTGCAATGAGGCTTACTTGACCAGTTACGCTGACAGTTCCGTCCTTTGGAGCCTGCCATACACGCACGATGTCCTCCATAGGGGAGTTCTTGATGGCTTCTGCCTGCTCGTCCTCGCTAACCTTCATGACGGAAGTGTCAACCTTGCCACCATAGATGATAGGGCTTGGCGTGTCGGCACTGCTCAATGTAAATGTAGGAACGGCATTGCCTGCCTCGTCAAACTCCAAGTGGTTGAAATAAACCTTGCCATTGGAAACGAGGTCAACAAGTCCGTCACCGTTGATGTCGCTGAAATACTGGGTCGTCTTTGTCTTGGTGGTAGATTTGTCCGTTCCGACAACGGCAGTCAGAACATTCCAACCGACAACGGCATTCGCACCGAAAGAGTTCGTAGAACTTTTGGTTGTCGAGAAGTTACTGATACCCTTTACCTTGACAGGCTCACCATATACTACTTCTCCGTTGTCAGTCTTGACCTGTGGACGATAATATACGGAACCACCAGACTTATAAACCTTGTCTGGAAGTCCGTCACCGTTCAAGTCAACGAGTGCGGAAAGTCCCTTGCTGGTATCGCTGGAGTAGCTGTAAGAACCTCCTATTGTATTGCCTTTCCATTTGCTTCCGTCCCAAGGTCCCACACCTGCATAGAACGAACCGCTTACAGAAGAACTTGTCGTTCCGCCAAGTGCAGTAGGCTTGTCGCTGAAACGCTTGCTGACAGTCTTTAAAGGATTGACGAAACCAGCGTCAAGTCCGTCATCGTGCGTGTTCCATTTCTCGGAATCGTCCTTGAACGGAACATATCCCTTTTCAGCCTGCACATCATCATAATAGTCGAAGTTCTGGAAAGCCACTTCCTTTCCTGTGTTGTCATACTGTCTGACACCTGTGAGCATTTCCTTGTGGAATGCACCTTCCTTGTAGTCAAAGGCATAGCTGCGCAATGTCTCGCCCTGGAAATTCACGGTCACTTTCTCCAACAGCCTGTTGGAGGAGGCGAGGAATCCATAGCGGGCATTGTTGGTCTTTACCTGCTTTACCTTGTTGCCATCAAAGAGTACAACGGTGTGCGGTTCCTGTCCTGCATTACCTGCGTGAACCTCCTTCAGATATGCAGCCTTGGCCTTCAAGCCGCCACGCACATCCTCATCCACGATGTCATACACATATTCTATATAGTCACCGTGGAGTTCCTCGACACGTTTCAGCTTCCATTCGGCAATCACCTCACGGGTATTGCCCGAAGCATCGGTGACATTGCCCTTTACAACAGCTCCGTCACCACCATAGATGTACTTGACACCCTGCTTGTCTGTAACCTCCCAATAATAGTTGGCAGGACTGTCACCCTTGCGGATGATACGGCTGAAATCACCGCCTTGGCGGGTGTAGAACTGGCGGTCAGCCTTTCTGTTCATCTTCTCGCCACGGTGTGCGACTCCCATCTGTCCGTTGTCATCCATAGTGGAGAGCATTGAACCGGACAAGAGATAAGTCTCCGTCTCTTTTGACTGGTCATAACGAGGCACGCCCCATCGGGTGTCAAGCGTTATGCTTGGCACGCTGATGTTCCAACCTTCACCGAGCCAACCGCTACCGCCCTCGCTGCTGTACTGCAAGCCGAGACTTGGCTGCATGCCGTTTCTGGCAGGCGGCATCTCGAACGGATACTGCAAGTTGGCAGAGCCACGGTTGTTTGCGCTTGGAGGCGCAATGACATTGAGCTTCGCCGTCGGGTCAGCCGCCTTGATGTCGTTCATCATCGTCGGGGCAAAGCCTTCGGTCTGCGGTGACTCCGGGGCCTGTATCACACCGTTGATCATGTCGGTGAAGTGGGTCGTCTTTGAAACGACACACTCTTCCTTCTTGTCCACACGCACACGTTCCAACGCAACCCAATGCTTCTCGGCCGGGTCGTAGTAATAGGTACGGATGTCGTCCTCGGTATAGCCGCTTGGTATTCTCGTGCGGTCATACTTTATCTTGACTGTCGCACCCTCGCCTGTGAAATGGGTTCCGTGAGGGAGAAAACGGTAGCCATGTCCTCCTGCCGTGACGTTGGTCATGGCAAAGTCAAGCTCAGGAACATTCTCCTCTCCGATAGAGTTCACGGAAAGGCTTCTGTTCCGAATGAGGTCTTTCTGAAGAACGACCAGTTTGCTACCTCCTACGGAGATACTGTCAGAGACACCCTTCTTGAAGAGTTTTCTCACGGCTGTCCCGTCCTTTGCCGAAAGGGACAGTGTGGCGGCAAGCAGTAAAACCAATGCCCACGCCACCTTCTGTATATAATTCTTCATGCGTATCTTCCTTTAAGTTACTTTACTGAGATTTTCCTTGTATGCTCCCCATTCTCGGAGATTGCCTTCACGACATACACACCCGATGCGGGAACCTTGAAGTCGGCTTGCTTGACGCTTTCGCCTGTCATTTGGCGTGACACTACCAGTTTGCCTGATACGTCAAACACCATCAATGTGGCTGCAGCAGGCTTGTCCTGTGTGAGTTTAGCCTCGTAGATGCCTGTCGTAGAACCGTTGCCCTTGACAGTGAAATCCTCGTCTTCTCCAGAAATGAAGGTATTGTCAGCCTGTCTGTCCGAGCTGCCCACATGGTTCTCCCTTGCCTGTGTTCCGTTAGGCATACTTGCATCACACTCGCTGCCGACATAGACGGTCATCGTTGTCGTACACTTCTTGGGTGTTTCTATCTGCACGTTGCCCCTTGTGGTGAATGAGGTTACAGGCGTACCGTTTACGGTAAGGTCTGTGATATGTGTCTCGCCCTTTCCGTACTTGATGCAGAACCGCCATGCACGAAGTGACCAGACATATTCATGATGCACGGTCTGTCCGTTCAACTTGTATGTGACCTGCATATTGCGGACTGTAACACTGAGCACATCGCCCGGCTTGATGGTGACATATTTGGTTAGGCTTGTATATCCACCGGTTATGATATGCGCCTTGTCGCCCCGCACGTCGAAGCCATATTGGGTGATCTCGTCCGTGAGGCTTGGCTCCAATCCCACACGGTAGTTTGATTTTGTATCGTTCACCGTCCATGAGATGTCGCCAGACAGATAGGTCCTGGTGTCATGTGAGTATGAGGTGTAGAGTGCATTGCCAGTGGCATAAATCTCGTTGCCTCCACCTTGGGATACGGACAGCACATAGGCGCCGGGGGCAAGATTCGTGATTCTATGCGTGTCACCGAAGAATGTTCCTCTGGCAATGGTTTCTCCTTTTACTTTTCCTGCAACGGTGTCAACGCTGAGCACATAGGAATAGACTGGTGTACCGATGTTGATGCCGATGTCGATATAACCATCATTGCGTGGAACTCCATTCTCGCAACTTGACGGCGTAGGAGTGGCATCATAGGAAATGCCGTCATAATAGGCGAATGTGAACACATCGCTTCCGCTTCCGTCTGCATCCCATAGGATATTGCGGAATATGGTCTTGCCCCTCGTCATATCAGGCTTGGAGCATCTTATGTTGCTATTGCTGTTGATGTCGAAATCACCTTCACCGCTTGGGTCTATGAGCATGACGGTACGCTTGCGGCAATAGTCCGAGAACTCCCTGTCCGGTGTGAGGTCATAGCTCAACTCTGCCATATAACCGACATCATCTATTCCTCCTGTCCTCAAGCCTGCCATATTCAAGGCGGACTCTGCTCCTTCTGTTCGGATAATGCCCACATTTGTGTCTGTGTCAGTTGCATCCGAAAGGGATATGGTTCTTGTCGCACTTCCTGTTCCGTCAACACGCAGATAGATGTTTTTGCCTTCCTTGCGGATAGAGATGTCCGTTCCGTCAACATCCGTGGCGATGTATGAATTTGAGACCGCTCCGTTGATGATCGGATAAACAACTCCAGCATTGGTGAACCGGAATCCATACTTGCATGTGCTGCCACCGATGCTTCCGAAGCCAACGTCAAAAGTCGGGTGACTTGTCGGACAGGTGAACTCAAAAGCACCGCCACCTCCAACAAGGGCTGGGGTCGTGGCATAAGCTCCGGAAGCGGCTTTCTCTTGGATGATATTGTCAGTAAAGCCATTCCTTGACACTTCAAGTCCTTGCGCAGTCCATCTTGCCACTGTACTGTCGGGCTTTGACGGCACGTTGGTCTTGACCATCCATGTACGTTTCATGACATGCCACAGGGAATCTGTAGGTGAGGTATATGTTGCAAGTGCCACATCATCGTCGCCCCAGAAAGTGAAGCCTCTGTCCGGCATCGGATTGCCGTTTTCACGTCCCATGACAAGCAGACGGGAAGCGGATGAAGGGTTGTATGGATTTGCGTCATGATAAGTTCCGTTCTCCTTCAAGGCCGCATACACCGGACTTTCCTCATATGATGTTGCGGAAAGCGGTTGGGAGAGACTTCCTACTATGTCTGTTCCAACAGCTGTGACCCTATGGTGGTAGGCTTGGTTCTCCGCCATATCCCAAGTCAGGTTTCCGTCGCTGTCAAGATACGAGCCTTTGAGGGTGATGCCGTACTTTACCGCCAGATAGCTCTCCACTTTTCTGCGCTCATCGGGTGTAAGCATCCTGCTGAACACAATAAGCTCAGGGGCATATCCCCGGATGGAAGCATTACCGAAGAGCGAGGTCGGGAAATCCGTACCGAAACTGCCAGAGGTGGAAGGGGTTCCGATGAATAATGTGGTGTTGGAGTTGTCTCCCCACAATGTTGTTGAAGGATTGCTTACCTTGAAGTAGGACACAACTCGCAGAGCGCTTTCCTTAAAACCGTTCTCGGACAAAGAATCACTTGATTGATAAAGCAGGTCTTCACCCGATGCTGAACCATAGTCCAGTGGTTCAACACCTCTACCCCTTACGGCTTTGTCCTTGCTCAGAATGGCTCCGTCGCCCTTGCGGCCGTCAAGAGCATAGACAACCATATCCTTGCCGATGGTTGCCAGTTCCGGTGAAAAGACACCGATGACGGTAGCCTGTGAGAGGTCGCCGTGCTTGAGTTTGGCACTCAGACTACGGAATCCGTCTGCGAGCCAGAGACTCGGATTGAAGTTGAAGTAATGGACTGAACTGTTCGGAAGAGTAAGTTCAGACTTGACGCCACGGCTGTCCAATAGCATCAGCCGTATGGAATCCCCAGAGAAATCCTGCCAACGGTAATAACCTTGCAGGTCTGAGTTCAATGGCGCAGTCTTGAACCACAGTTCGCTTCCGCTGACTCCTCCGGGCGTTTGTGCGAAACTGCCGAGAGCGAAGCCTAACAGTAACAAAGAAGTAAACTTTCTCATGCGCTGTCAATTTGGAGTGTTTGAAAAATATAAAAACGTATGCCTCTGCCGCGCAGGGAGAGACCAGTGAGAGAGAACGGACTGTTACTACGGAGAAGAATTGTGATATAGGCTGCTCCGTAAAGTCCTATTGTCACGTGGCAGGCCAACAGGCTTTACCACCAAAATAATGCTGCAAATATACAAAAATAATCTTAATAAACGGATATAATATTTAAGAAATTTGCTGGTTTGGTGTTTTTTTCTTATGATTTCGGCCAATTTTGCAGAAATCTTTTACATCTGTTGTATGTACTGGAGTTAGTTTGGCAAAAATACACAAATGGTCACGGCTTCAGTTTCTTATGTTAGAATGTAAATCATGTTTTGAAACTGTACACACTCGGAGTACAAATGAAAACAAGATATGCTTGTGTCGGAAAGGTATATATGAGCTGATGGTAGAGTCGTCATCAACAACAATGGCCCTGATTTGATAAACTCAGCAGGAATACTTGCTATTCATTTTTTTATGATGGGGGTATGTTTACAAATTTGAGATTTCATGTAAAAAACAGGGGTATCTTATTATGATAAAAACATCAAGATACCCCTATATATAATTAGGTGTCATAACCGACAGACGGAGCGTGCTTGTTTTGCAACTATGCTTTGTTCTGTTTCTATATTCTTTGTTTCGTGTTTTTCAGCAGTATCTTGCTCCTGTGGTGGTGCCAATTCTAACTGTATTTTTCTATCCAACGCCGCCAGTTCCGCTTTAAGACCTTTCAGTTCTTCCTCTTTCTTCCAAGTCTTGCCAGCTATCTCTTCCAGTTGCGGTATTTCCTTTTCCAAAGCCTTGCATCTTGAAACATACTGCTCAATGTAGCTTGGTATCTTCTGTAAGGCATTCAGAAAGTTGTTTGCCGCTGCTATCGGGTCCGACTTGGCAATGTGACCGTAGTTGTACTGGTACTTGTAATTGCCATCGACAAAAAAGCGGTTGTCAACAAATGGAAGACCATTCTCGAAACTTGTCTCGCTGACAATCTTGACAGGGAATCCGTAGATTTCTCCAATCCGCTTGTATTGTCCGCCAGTTGTCTCTTTCTCCGCCAACATTTGCAGATGCTTTCCTATAACCTCTAAGTTCGTGGACTCCACACCATCAAGAGTGATGAGATTGAGGATGTTGCCGTCCTTGTCTTTCTTGGCTTTGCCCATAAACTTGCCGTAGTCCTCGGTCATTCCCTTGAGAGAGGCTTTGTTGTTGCCCAGCTCTGCCGTCTTTGACTGCAATTTTGTTTCTGAGTCACGCTTGCCCCTGTTAAACGATTTGCGCTCACCCTCCAGAGAAGCAATCTTCTTCTCCAGCTTCGCCTTGTCAAGCAAGTCGGTATTTCCGGAGAGAATAGCCATATACTCTGAAAAATTCATGCCCGATTTCTCGTCCATCGCTCCCTCGTCAATGGTTCTCGCTCCCAAGGCTCCGCTTTTCAACTGCGAGATAAAAGTCTGCTTGCAGTGCAGGAGGTTGAACTTGTACGAGTCAAGCGACTTTTCCACCGCATAGATGATGACATCAACCTTGTTGTCGGCATACAGCTTGGCAATCTCGTTACCAGCACGCACACCTCGACCGTCACGCTGTGCCAAGTCTGACGGCCGATCGGGTAGGTCAAGGGCATTGCTGCCCTCTTCCCCCCTAAGAACCGTACATGAGAGTTTCCCCTCATACGGCTCAAGCTTTTCTAAGCCTCTGTTTGTATGCAGAGACCGGCTCAAACTACTTCTTGTTTCCATTTGATTTGCGGGATAATTTAAAACATTCATCATGAACCAACAGATTGCATTTCTTTCCGTTTTGAACGGTTGGCATGACATTCCATGCCTTGTGCGTATCAATAGGCTCACCGCATATAGGACATTTGCGTCCTTGCTTTTCCCATAGGTACAGCAGTGACTTGCGTCCTTTTAGCGTAACAAGCATTTTCGACTTCTTTCTTTTATAGAAGTACAGACGACAGTCTGCATCAAACGGGTTCATGTCTCCTTTAATCTGCGTGTATTGCAGGAATGGAAACGATGAAGTCAGAGACAATAATGTCAATTGGTCTTCCTTTCCGTTTGGTTTCTTGAATTTTGAAGCGAAAGTCCATTTGTTCCCTCGAATATCATGCCAATATCGGTCTTTTATCCACCGTTTCCCTTTCTTGGAATGACGGCGTTTTGCCCATTGCCATAGTGAGAGGAATATCTGATGGTCGATTCTGTGAAATGAATCACGTGTCGCTCCATGCTGATAATAACCTCCCCATCCTCGGATTTTAGAGTTCAACATTCTGATTAACGACTCCTGTCTGCAACCCTTGTTCTCCTTAATTACCTTACGGATATTCTCCATAAAGCGTTTCTCGGATTTCTTTGTAGGCTTGGTCAATATGTCCTTGCCGTATTTGCGGATATTAAAGCCAAGAAAATCAAAACCGTCATGCACGTTGGTTATCACCGTCTTTTCCTCTGATAAGGTCAGACCTCTTTCAGACATAAATTCAGCAACCAATGGCTTGATTTCATTTTCAAGAGTTTCCTTGTTCTCGCAAGTGATGATAAAATCATCCGCATAACGTACAAGGTTCACCATTGGTGAATACAACTTACCATTAACATGATGGCGCTTATATCTATCTGCAAGAGCTTTCTGCAATCCGTCCAAAGTCATATTGGCAAGTGTCGGAGAAATTATACCACCTTGCGGTGTTCCTTCCTCGGTCGGGAACATTTGCTTGTTGAAAACATAGCCACATTTCAACCATTTTCGGAGTATTGCCTTATCCATTGGGATATTGGCAAGTAACCACTCATGGCTGATATGGTCAAAACACCCTTTTATGTCACCCTCCAAAATCCATTCGGGAGAATATCCCTTTCGGAGAATGTTATGACATTGCTGTACTGCATCCATACAGCAGCGTTCCTTGCGGAAACCGTATGAACGAGTATCAGCTGTAGTTTCTGATACAGGCTCCAATGCCATAAGATAGAGTGCTTGCATGGCTCTGTCTTTCATTGTCGGTATTCCCAACGGTCGCAGTTTGCCGTTGCTCTTCTTGATATGAACTCTTCTCAGCGGCATTGGCTGGTAGCCTCTGCGTTTGAGTTGGGTTATTGCTTGCGTTTTAGTTTTAGGGGTATCCCATATTTCTTTGTCAACCCCAGGAGTACAACCACCCCCGTTAGAAGTAACCCTCTTTACGGCTAAGGCTTTTGCGTAAAAAGAGTGGGTAAGCGTCCATTGCAAGGCTTTCACCTTGTTATGTCTGCCTTCCTTCTGAGCCTTTACAATACGAGCTTGAAGCTTCTTAACAGCTTGCTCCGCCTTAGTCCAGTCTATTCTGTCCCAATTTGATTGCAGGTTGTCAGTCGGCGCACACGATTGGTCGAGGAGATTTTCTTTGATTTTATCGTTCATTTGCATTCCTACTTTAAAAAGTTCTAAAAGTTTATTGTAAAGAATTACCATTTGGCTAATGTTGGGTATTTGCCTCCCAAACATTACCACAGAAGTCTGCCCACTTTCGTGGTAGGTTGATGTTGTCCCTTGTCAACTCGTGATAAGTGGCTCAAACCCTATCCGTCCCATTACAGAACGGCATTCGCTTTCTCTGTTATCTTATACCTGCACATCATTCAGCATCCATTACTTTCAGCTTACCTGTCTTTTGTCTGACAGGAGATGTACAGGCTTACCATGTTCCACATAGATAACTAACGGATAGGTTAGGTTCTGTCTCATCCTCCGACGGTCTTTACATCCGTGTAATCCTACCATGGAGAGGATTATCTGACCGCATCCCATTTTGGGTAGAGTGTATCAGTATCTTGCACTCTTTTACGACATTACGAAGTTTACTAACAGTTCGCTTACGCTAACCATACTATCCAGCCTCGCCACTCTACGGTATGATACTAACCATACTTGACTTCCCCTCACGGTTCTGTCTTGTCTTGTGAAAGTGTACTTTGTCCCGACCGCTTAATACAACATTAAGGTGCATCGGTCGGTAGGCTACCGCTGACGGAACAGCGGGTTAAAACTGATACTTAAAGTATCATTCCAACAATTATCTATGCGACTTCATGTCGCACCCACGGTGTATCCAAATGATGGATAGCCACACACCGTTTTTGTGCGTTTACACCTGTACCCAACATGGATGTGGAGCCGAACAATACTCGTACCGACCCCTCGTTCATAGCTGCTATCACCGCCTTTCTTGCCCTCTCGTTCTTGCACTCCTGAATGAAGCGGATTTCAGACGACGGTATGCCGTAATCCTCTATCAGCTTGCGCTTGATTTCAGAATACACGTTCCATTCGCCCGGTCGATATGTTCCCAAGTCGGAGAACACGAACTGCGTACCCTTATGACCGTCGTAACGGTGATAGTAGTCGGCTATCATCTTGGCACAATGGCTCGCCTTGTTGTCGGGATGGTCCTCACAAGTCGGGTCTATCATGCGCATGTCGAGAGCCATCTTTCGGGCATAGTCTGTGGCTATGAGCATCTTCGCCTTTTCCTCCGTTTCCGATAGTGGCAGTCTGCCGAGGATGGTGGCATCACCTGTCTTGGCAAACTCCATCAGCTTTTGGATGAAATCTTCCTGCTCTGGTGTCGGCGGTATATTATGAAGGATCTCGTTCTTCTCCGGTCTGTCCACGCCAACCGCCTCCGCTGTGCGATAGTCGGTTATCTCGTTGTAGAAAGCTGCAAGCTCCGGTACCTTGATGAAGTATCTGAAACGTTCCTTCTGTACGATGTTGTTGGTGACGTTAAACTCGAAGTCGGTAGTCTTCTTGGCGAAGATTGCCGCCCACGCATCGAAACAGCGGATGTCCTGACGCTCCAGTTCCTTGGGGCGCAGATACTTGAAGAGCAGATACAACTCAGTCAGTGAGTTACTGATAGTTGTTCCCGACAGGAATGTCGCTCCCAGATCTCTGCCTGTCCGTTCCTGTATGGTACGGATAGCAAAGAGCATGTTGAGCGCCTTCTGGCTTCCCTCGCTGTTGCCGAGTCCTGCCACACGGTCATGACGGGTGTTGAACATGAGGTTCTTGAACTGGTGGCTCTCGTCCACAAACAAGTGGTCAATGCCCATCATACGGAAGTCCACTACATCATCGGTGCGCTGCTCGATGCTGTAGGCTATCTTCTGCAACTTCACCTCCAGATTCTGCTTTCGCTTTTCCAAGCCTTTGAGCATTCCCCGTGACACGTCTTTGCCCTGCGTGCGTATCACTTCCAAGTTTTCCTCCACGGTATCAAGCTCCGCCTGCAATATCTGCCGCTGGAGTTCTGGCGATTGCGGTATCTTCCCGAACTGGTCATGCGACATGATTACACAGTCATAGTCGTTGTTCTTGATGTTGTTGAAGAAACTGACACGGTTCTTGGTGGAAAAATCCTTCTCCGAGGCATAGAGTATCCTCGCATGTGGATAAGCTGTCTGATAGGTGGTAGCTATCTCCGCGACATTGGCTTTCAGCCCGATAATCATCGGCTTGTGAGCCATACCGAGGCGTTTCATCTCATGCGCAGCCATGCACATGATGAGGGTTTTGCCAGTTCCCACCTCATGGTCACATATCCCGCCGCCGTTCTGCAAAAGCATCCATACACAGTCCTTCTGACTTGGGTACACACTCTTGACACCATACTTTCCGCCAAGGGCTTTCAGATCCAAGCCGGGGAAGGTCTGGTGAGAACCGTCATACTTCGGACGCACGAAGCAGTTGAACTTCCGGTTGTACATTGTGGTCAAGCGTTCCTTAAAGGAGGCAGACTGCTCTTCCAGCCATTCAGTGAACCCGTTGCGGATTTCGTCAATCTTGGCATTGGCAAGCTGTATGCCCTCGCTGTCACGCACCTTGATGTCGTTGCCGTTCTCGTCCTCACCGATGCTCTTCATCATGTCGGGACAGGTGTTGTGCAGGGCATGTTTCAGAAGACTCATGCCGTCATAGTGGCGGTAATATCCCTTCACCATATACTCATCCGTGATGGCCATGGTCTTCATACTGCATTTTGCCGAATATTCGTCCATGCTGTCGGAATAGACGATGCTGACCTGTGTATTGAAGAGGTGGCTCATGTAAGCGGAATACACACCTGTAGGTATCCAACGCTCACCGAAGTTGAAGTCCAGGTCCTCAAAGGCTATCGGTTCGGGAATGCTTGCCTTCAAGGCTTCCAACGACTCTCTCACGATTGCATGGTCTGGATTTTCCTTCAGCCATTCTTCTATACGCTCCGCTTTCTCTATGACATTACCAGCAATGAAGCGGTCGGCTATCTCGTAGCCGTCTATGAGCGGATTGTAATAGATGCGCCCTTTAAGCGCTTCCGTCAGTTCCTGTTCCGGCATATCCGATAATTCAGTCATATACGGCAAGTCGATACGGCCGAACTTGTTGAGCGAGGCGGTGAGCGCTTCCTCTGGAGAATCGACATGACTGACCTCGTCAAGCGAAAAAGAGACCGGGTGGTCGAAGATGTCTGACTTTGTGAACTGTCCGTTTTCCACCCGTTCCAATGACAGCATGTCGCGCCCTGAGGCATCCATAAGGATGAACTTCACGTTCTGCTTGGCATTGAGGTTGCCGAAGCGGATGAAGAAAGCGTCATAATAGACATTCAGACTCTCACGCATCTGCTTGTTTTCCGTCTGTTCTTCCGCTTCATAGGTGTAAAGTTTCTGATAGGCATCACGGAGGGCGATATACAAGACTGCCTTTTCTTTCTGCTCCATATTCAGATCCAACGGCATAAAGGTTGCACCATACTTGGTAAGGTCTTTTAATACACCGATGTTTCGGGCAGAGTCGAGCACCATAGAACCCTCACGATGAAAACTTTCCAGTTTCTCATCAAATGGACGGGGCTTCATTGCATCCTCTTTCTTCCTTGCCTGCTCTTCCCGTTTTCTTTCTTGCTCTTTTTGTTGTTCCCGCTCATGATTTGTTTCTTTCAATGTGCTCTGAGTCTTGGAATCTTCTTTTGCCTCATTCCCTTTCGACTGTCCATGCCCGATTTGAACTTTGAGAACTTCTATCGGTTCCATCGGCGGCTTGAACTTCGGATCAAGCGTATCTTCAACGCCCAAAGCCTTGAGTTGTTCCTGACGGTGCAGTTCCGCCTTTTGGCGCAGCAGCACCCTGTCTTCGGGAGCCATGGTCATCATCATCTCGTAAAAGCCGTTGATTGGCGGATTCTCTTCCCAAGAGATGCTTGCGTATGGCTCATCCCCAGACAGGATTGGTTTTGTCTCCAGTGTTATTTCCTGCTCTTTTGCATCTGTCAACGAAGGCTTTTCTTCTTTTTCCACAGGCTTTGTCACAACTTCAAAAGTCGGATTGACGCTTTTTACCAACGGACTTGCTTTCTTCCTTGACACTTTCTTGGCGACAGTACCCACTGTTACCTCTGCTTTCTTCGTAGAATGGACAGCCTGACGGTTTTCTTCTTCCATTCCCCAAAGGTCAAACAGAGTCATTTGGACTGGCGGCTGCTGATGATTGGACTTTTTGGATAGCTCAGCATCATCAGTAGGCTTTTCCTGCTTTTGCAAGAATACTACCGTATCGTTCTGCTTTTCCTCAATGGAAGGCTTTATCTTCTCTGTTTTTTCTATCTTTTCTGTTTCTTCAACCTCCTTAACTTCCTCAGACATTGTTTCCTCTATCCCCAAGTATCTGTTCAAATTGAGGTTCTTCTTAAAGTCTTCATGGAGCATCTTTCGCAAATCCTCTGCAATGCCTTCCACGCCATCCTCATGCGTGTATATCATTGCAGGTTTGCCGAACGGGTCAGTATCCAACTTTGCTGTTGTATGGATAATGCGTTCCGGATGCTCCAGAAAGTAGTTGTTTGTCGGAATGCGGTTCTCGTCATTATAGACGGTATCAAGCAGGTTGTCGTCTCCTCGCAGCGACTCCTTTTGGCTGTTTTTCTGGAGGATGATGAGGTCACTGCCCACTTCCGTATTGGCATTTTCCGTGAACAGGTTGTTGGGAAGACGAATCGCTGACACGAGATCTGCATGATAGAGCATCATAAAACGCGCGGCACTGTTGTTTTTGGCATTCAATACGCCTTGTGAGGTGATGAAGGCAACCAACCCGCCGTCCCTTACCGTATCAAGAGCCTTGACAAAGAAGTAGTTGTGTATGCGTCTGGTAACAAGTGCCCTCATGCCTTTCATGGCTGTATAAGACGGATCAAATACGGCAACATCGCCAAACGGAATATTTGAGATGGCGAGGTCGAAGTAGTCATTGAAAGGCTTTTCTATCTTCTCGAATCCCTCTATACGCACTTTCTGCTCCGGGTGCAGATGGCGGAGTATCTTTCCCGTAAGCAGGTCTTTTTCAAACGCCATAATGTCTGCCTTGGGATTGTTATCCAAGACGGAATCGACAAAGGCACCGATTCCAGCCGAGGGTTCAAGCACCTTTTCGGGGATGACCTGATGCTCTTTCAACACATCCGTCAGAGCCTCCGTAACGGCTGACGGCGTGTAGAATGCCGTGAGGACAGACTGTTTCAGACTGTCCATCAACTGTTTGTACTCGCTTTCATTCTTGCTGTTTTTACGGATAAGTCTATGCAGCTCCACTGTTGGAGCAAACAATTCAAGGTCTGACTTTGCCCAATGGACGGCATCCGCCAGTTCCCTGGCAGGGTTCAGGATGCACTTCAATCCACCGAATCCGCAATAACGCTCCAGAAGGAGACGCTCACGGGCGGTCGGCGTGCGCTGTTCCCTGTCAAGGATGAATGCTGTCTCTATCGCCTTGATGTTGTCGTTCAGACGTTGTTTTCTATTGTACGCCATTTGACTCTATGAAAAGGGCTACGGCTCCCGTCAACTCTGTGTAGAGCTGGTCGTAGTCCGGTGACTGGGCAAAATCGTCATCGGTGAGGTCGTAAATGGAATACACGTTGTCAACCAAAGGCAGGAGGTTCTTGACAAACGCTTCCTGGTCTTCTACTGCTACCTCCAGGGGAAACTCACTGTCAACAACATCATACAGGATGCTGTACTTGGAAAAGCGGAGACCTTTCAGCAATGCTGACATGGCAAGCTCTTGTGCTGCATCGGCAAAGAGGGCATCACGCCGTGCCTGCTCATATACTTCTGCGGCATGGTCTGCACGTTCGCGGATAAAGTCCGCATCGCTGGCTTGTGGAAAACGGTTCTCTCTGAGGTGGTTCAAGAGGTACAGTCCGTAATAGGACAGCTCTGTCTGTGCCTGTTTCTTTCTGTTCATTTGTCTGTTGAATGGATTAAGTGGTGAATAATAAACCGTGGATGGCGGTTGGTGTTTGTGTGAAAGCAAGAAAAAGGCACTCGGTATCCCTCCGAGTGCCGCCACTTAATCCACAGTAAATAAAAGCATCCTGAATAAAGACACCATTTATGAACCATGTTTCGGTGGCAAAGGTACAAACTATTTCTTGTATCTCTTCACATTTCCTCGCTTTTCTGCTGTTTTGCGCTCTGCAAAGACGAATTTCGTGTTGAAATCCTCATCAAAGGCTATGGCTGCGGAGAATGATTTGCCTTGCTTGCTGGTGAAACCATTGAGCGTTCTGGTCTTGCCCTTGGTGAGCAAGTCGGTGATGTCGCCATCAGTGAGAAACTTTCCTGCTACCTGCTTGAACACTGGCATACCGCACTCCTTGTTGCTGCATCTTACTACCTTTCCGAAGAACTGCATGGTACCTTGCTTGCATTTTGGGCACTGGCAGCCGGAATCCTTGTGGCTGAAAAGTCTGTCACAACCTAACAATTCCGCAGTGATTTCACGGGTATAGCCTTCGATACTATGGGTGAACCCGTCTGCACTTGCTTCACCTCGTTCAATCTTGGCAAGTTCCGCCTCCCATTTGCCCGTCATCTCCACATTGGCAATCGCCATGCTCTTCACCACGGAATGCAGGGCGAGTCCTTTTTCTGTCGGCACAAGTTTCTTCTGCTGGCGCACCATATACTCTCGTTTGAGCAGGGTTTCGATGATGGCGGCACGTGTGGCAGGTGTACCAATACCGCTGTCCTTCATTGCCTGGCGCATCGTATCATCTTCTATCTCTTTGCCTGCGGTCTCCATTGCTGCAAGCAATGTGGATTCCGTATGCAATGGCTTTGGTTTGGTCTTGCCCTCCGTGATGGTGCAGCCAGAAAGAGTGATATGCTGTCCTTCTTGCCAGTTGGGAATGACTTGCTCCTTGACCTCATTGTCGGTTGCGTCTGCATCCTTGTCCTGCCTTTTGTTCTTTTCCTTGAGCGGCAACGCTCGCCAGCCAGTCTGTCGGATGATGGAGCCACTGATGCCAAACTCAACTTCATGATCCACTTGCGCCGATACTGATGTGATGTCCTTGATGCAGTCTGCCGAGAACGCTTCTATCATCCGGCACAATATCATGTCATAAACAATCTTCTCGTCCTTGAAAAGACCAATGGCGGCATTTTCTGTGATGAGCAGGGCATGGTGATCGGTCACCTTGGCGGCATTCACGCTGTTCTTGCTGTAGTCCTCATTGCCAGGCAAGAGTTTCACTTTTTCTCCATATTCCGAATGATTCTCCAGATTCTTGAAGAGTTTGGGAAGGGTGGCAAATACATCATCCGAGATATAGCGGCTTGATGTTCTTGGATAGGTGATGAACTTTGCCTCGTAGAGTTTCTGGGCGATGGATAGTGTATGCTCTGCCGTGAAGCCATGCTGGGAGTTGGCTTCTTTCTGCAAGGTGGTGAGGTCGTAAAGGAGCGGTGCCTTCTCCACCTTTCGCTTGGTTGTGACCTTTGTGATGATGGCAGAGCCGGTATCTTTCACCTTATTATATATGTCGGTTGCGGTGGCTTTGTCTGTCCATCGGTTGGCAGATGTGAACTTCAGTATATTGCCACTGTCTGCATCAACCACACCGAAGTGTACCTGCCAGAACGGTTTCGACTCGAAACGCTTGTGTTCCCAATAGCGTTCGCACACCATGCCAAGGGTCGGAGTTTGTACACGACCTACGGAATAGGTGCCACGTCCTGCGGCTATCGTCAGGGCTTGTGTGCCGTTGATGCCGACGAGCCAGTCTGCCTCACTTCGTGCCTTGGCTGCATGATAGAGATTGTCATACTCCTTGCCATCCCTGAGGTTCAGAAGTCCCTCACGGATGGCGGTATCTGTAAGCGAACTGATCCAGAGACGGTCGAAAGGTTTCCTGCAACCGAGATACGCATAGAGGTATCGGAAAATCAACTCTCCCTCACGTCCGGCATCGGTTGCTACGATAATGCGCTCACTGCTGTCAAACAGCTTGCCGATAATTTTAATCTGGGCAAGCACACCTGCATCTGGTTTGTAGCCGTTCTCAGTCTTGACTTGTCGGGGAACAAGAACGAACGGGTCGGGAATCACAGGCAGATTCTCTGCATGGAATCCCTTCATACCGTAGGTTTCCGGCATGGCAGGCTGCACTAAATGTCCGAATGCCCATGTTACATAATAGCCGTTACCCTGCATATAGCCTTCCTCACGCTTGTAAGCTCCCACAATGTGGGCGATTTCCTTGGCTACGCTTGGCTTCTCTGCGATGATTGTCTTCATTGTCTGTTGTTTTTGTGACATCCGCAACCGTGGGATAGACGGTCGCAGATGTCGGTTGTTATGATGGATGATTAACTCTGTGGATCAAGTGGCGGCAACTACATCTTCACGCTTCTTGCCTTTCTCTTTGGCTTCTGTTCCTCGGCGTTCTGTTCCTTCTGCTGCTTTTCGTTCTTTGGCGCAGACTGTCCCGGACTCAGCGGATCCTTGGTGTGCTTGGTCGCCTCATGGGTCTTGCCCTGCTCGTTGACGGCGACTTGTACCTTGTTCTCGTTGGTCGGAATCTGTTCCTTCGCCTGTTTGAGGTCTGGATTGTTGCGGTAGGAACGTGGCTGCATTTTGTCGAAGTCGAACTTTACGTAGGCGGTATAGGTACCGCTGCCGTTCTTGTTGGGCACTTCCTTGATCTCGATGGTCTTGCCTGCCACATAGTCGTCCTTCTGCTGCTCGGTCAGTTCCTTCTTGAAATAGGTGTTGAGTCGGCGGATGGTTCCGTCCTCATTGAGCCAGTGGTTGGGATCTTGCTGCTTCTTCTGACCGCCCGCATCACCTTCTGCCTTCTGCTCCTGCTTGTCGGCAGTTTGCTTCTTGTCTCCATTCTGTTTCTGACCTTGCGCCTGTCTTGTGCTGCCAGGCACGAACTCCACGCCACGCTGTTCCACATTCACCTGCAACAGCGGTGTGAACTTGCGCCCGTTGGCAAGCTCTATCTCCTTGCGAAGCGGAATACCTGAGTAGAGCACTCTCTTGTCGTCCTTGGTAATAGGTGTCTTGCCGATGGTATCGGGTATGCGCACCTTGTTGGTAGGGATGTCAACAATCTCATTGGTGAGACGGTCGATACTGATGAAATGAGGACGCAGCTCACCTGTATTCTTGTCGGGGAAATCCACAACTTTACCAAGGTTGCCGTTCTGCAATAGGTTCTTCTTGTCCTCTGGAGTGAAGGTATAGCCTTTGTAAGCGACATCGAGTTTTGGCTCGTTACGCACGAAATGCGGCACGAGTTGCAACTGGTCGTTATCGTCCTTGCGGAATGACAGACGGGCCTGTATCTCTATCTGTTCACCGCCGAAGATCGGCTTCACAATCACAAGCCCCGTCTTGCCGTAGTTGAGCAGGGCTTTCATATCCTTCTCATTCATACTGTTGAAGTCTATGCCATATTTGGCACCAAGTTCCTGCAGGTTCACATCGTTACCACTGATGAGGTTCTGCTTTACACCCGGAGCGGTCTGTGCCTGCTGTTCGGTTGCGGTCTGTTCTGGTTTCTGTTCCATGTCGTTCTCTTTTTCGTTGGTTTGTTCAGATGATACATTCTCTTTTTCTGTGTTAACTTGCGTCTTGGACGCATCGTCCGATGATGCAGTTTCTTTCGCCTGACCTTCCGATTGCTTTGCCTCTTTCTCATAATTGGAGGTGTCAACCTTGTGGGCGGAAAGAATCTCCTTGTTAGCCTCCGGATCTTTCAGCAACTCCTTCATCACGCCAAGCAGGTTTTTCACCTGGTCTGCCGCTATGCGGTAGAATCCGAATCGGCTTGGCTCCTTGCACTGGCGGAAGAAGTTTCTAAAGAAACTGTCCATCAAGTCGCTGTTGCGGTCAAAACGCAGGAAGTCGGGCGTGTTCTCCGCCTTGGCGGGCGCTCGCTTCGGTGTGCCGTCTCTGCTGAGTCCGGCGACGACGCTGATCTCGCCCGTCTTTTCGTCACGGACTACCAGCACGTCCTGTTCATCACTCTTTTTCTTTTGTACCATAATTGTAAATTTTTAATGGTGAATACTGTTGTTATTTGAATTTCTGATGAATGCGAGTCAAGTAATGCTCCACATTCTCTTTCTTGAATTCTTTGACATTATTCTCTACAAACTGCATCACATCCTCTTCCGTGTAGTAGGTTTTCTGCCCCAAACGCTTGTAGGGAAGCACTCCCAGACTGCGATAGCGTTGAAGGGAACGAGGGGAGATTTGAAATAATAGGCAGAGATCTTGGTTGTCGAGCAATTTTTCATTGATGGCAGAACTTCCTTTTTGCTCCGTCTCTCGTTCGTGTCTAAACATCAGCATGTCGTAGATGCCGTCTATCTTTTTGTGTAGGTCATGGAGATATAACTCCAGTTTTCTCAATGTTCCATCTTCCATGCTCATGTTTCCTTTGCTATTGTTCGTTCCTCAACCATTCTTTCTATGGCTTCAACTTGGTATCGGCATTGATTACCAATTTTTATAAAATCAATGCGGTTCTCTGAGCGCATTCGCTGCAAGGTGCGCTTGCTCACACCAAGCATCTTAGCTGCATCGTCATTGGTCAACATCGGCTTCAATCCCTTACCCGTCAAGTTCTCTTGAAATGCCATTTTTGCCAATCGCGCGTACTGGACTATTTCTGTCAACTGTTCTGTCAGCTTTTTGAAGGCTGCACTTTCCATTGTTATTACTTCCATTCTAATTCCGTTTGAAATGTTATGTAATTCGTTGTTTTTATTTCTCGGCGGCAAAATTAACCATTTGCGAAATACCCGTTTAACAACTCATTAATGACCCACGTATAATTTTCTTGATTTTTCTTGCCAAGCGGTCGGCAAACCCCAGAAAAGCACTGCCACAGTTATTCATTTTCATTGTTTTTCTACATACACACATTAACTTTGCACCCGAATTTGTTGAACCAATAAAACAGAGAATATGGAAGTAGTAACAATGGAAAAGAAGGCATTCGACTTGATGATGGCAAGATACGATGCCTTGGTAAAGAAAGTGGAGTTGTTGAAGCATAAGGCTAACGGCAAGCGTCTGAACAAATGGCTTACAGGTCATGAGGTCTGCCAGCAACTTCGCATTAGCCAGCGCACCTTACAAAAACTTCGTGACCGCCGTTTCTTGGGGCATACCCAGATAGGTCGCCAATTCTATTACTGTCCCGAAGAGGTCAAAGCCATCGTTCCGCTTATCGCCAGAATCAAATCGGTATAGCATAAAGCCAAACTCGCCCAAGGCAAGGCTGAAAACTTTACCCTGGGCGAGCCAACACATTTTATATTCACCACTTAATCCAAATTGTAAACAATGAACATGAACCAACTTCTTACGCATGAGAGCAAGTCGATAGACACCGCCATGCAATCCTTGAAGAAAGCCAACAACTGGCTATCTTCATTCATCGAGTCCTACAGCCCACCTTTGGACGGGGAGCGATACCTCACCGACAAGGAACTCTCCGAGCATTTGAAGCTTAGTCGCCGTACCTTGCAGGAATATCGCAAACAAGGCATCTTGCCCTACATTATATTATGTGGCAAAACCCTCTATCCGGAATCCGAGATACAAGCACTTCTCACTGGTAATTACCGCAAGCCGATAATCGACGGCACTGTTTCACAAGGGGAGGGTACTGCTTCATAATAGCGAAACAAGAATAGCGTACAGGGTACAACGACAAAAATCGTTCCCCCTGTACGCTATTATATTATAAAGGTGTAGGAATCTTATTAAAAGATGAGAGATTCTAACTTGCACCTCTTGGCATCGTTCCGTTCATCACAATAATCATCGGATACTCGTGTTTTACTTGCTCTGCTTGGCAAACCTTGCGGTTCACGACCTTACTGATAAACCATTGTCTGAACAACAAGGCTTTGTATGTATCCATTTGAAGTGCTATGGCGATAATCACTTCCATATCATAGACATGCGCAGAATATCCATTTTCAAGTTTGATGTATTGCGAATGCTGGAAATCTTTCAGCACACTTTGTTTCCAAATGCGCTTGATGGTATTCTTCACTGCTGTCCCTGTTACATTCAATAGTTCGGCAATCTCCCAAATAGTCATCCACACCTCACCATGATGTGGGGCGTAGATGACCATGTCTTCTTGTATTGTTATCACTTGTCGTTTCATACTCTGCCATTTATAGTGTTAGTATTATCGTTGCAAACATTTCCAAACGTGAATTCCTCAATGTTATTAATCTGCTGAGACAACTTTTCCACGTCTTTGCTCAATTTTTCCTTGGTAATCTTGGCATACACCTGGGTTGTCTTTATGTTCTTGTGACCAAGCATTGAACTCACGGTTTCTATTGGAACTCCGTTGGAGAGGCAAACCGAGGTTGCGAACGAATGACGGGCGCAATGCCAGGACAGCGGCTTGGTGATGCCGCATTTCTTGCCCAGTCTTTTGAGCGAATCCATACAACTTTTGTAGTTGGGTACTGGAAATACCCTACCGTCTTCACATAATCCACGGTATTTTTCCATAATCTGCTTGGGATAGTCAAGCAACTTGATGTCGGCTTCAGTTCCCGTCTTCTGTCGATGGATTATTATCCACTCGCCATCGTCAAAGAACGTTTTGATGTTCTCTTCCTTCAGGTTATAAAGATCTATGAAGGCAAGACCAGTGAAACAACAGAACAGAAACAAATCACGTACCATGCTCATCTTCTTTCGGGTGATTGGTATTTCCATGAGCAAGCGAATCTCTTCTTTTGTCAAGAACTCCCTTGTCGTCTCTTCTTCCTTGTACTCATATCGTCTGAAAGGGTCTTTTACAAGCCACTCATTATCTATGGCGCGGAATACCATTGCACGGAGATTGCGGACAAACACCATCGCAGAGTTTATCTTCAAGTGCTTTTCGGTTCTGAGAAAAGTCTCGTAGTCCGTGATAAAAGGCAGAGACAACTCTTTCAAAGCAATATCCTTGACATGATAATGCGATTGCAAGAACTCACCGACATAGGCACATCCTATTCTGTATCTTGTGAATGAGCTCAAAGACTTTATGCCAGCCTTATATTGCTTTTCCATTTCATCACGGCTTTGGAAATAGACTTTCATCAGTGTATGGCAACGATACTCCAAGCCAAGAAAGGCGTTCTTCACCTTGTCGGCAGTGACGAAGTTGTCCCTGTCCATAATCTCCTGATAATGCTTACTGATACTCACACGCATCTTGTCCAATTTGCGGTTCACTTCCAAAGCCTGCATACTCTTACCTATCATGCGTCCGCCCTTGGTGTCCCACAAATCTGGATTGGCAGTTGTCTTGCAACTGAACTGCGACTGTGTTCCGTCCACTGTGATACGTCCCATAACTGGAACAGTACCATCTTTCTTTACTACCTGTCTTTTGAGGTAGAAGATAATTGAAAATGTACTCTTCATAACGTCATTCTTTTTTGCGTTCAAAATTAATACATGAAGAGTCTTTTCTTGCTACGCATTTCACGGCAGAACACGGCAAATTTGGTTCGTAACCAAAAAACTTACGTTGCTCATTAGTAACTCACTCTAAATCAGAGTATTCAAATTCAATTCGTAACCTTCCTTATTCTTCCGAACCTCAACATTTCCCATTTGGGGTATAGGTTACGGATAGGTAACGTTCCTCTGTCTCATCTTGTCATATTCCCGTCTTCGTCTGTCCTCGCTACTTTTAACCAAAATGAGGAAAGTAACTGATAACCAGTAAACTTTCCTCATTCTTCTCTCAAACACTTTTTATATGTACTTTCAGGACTTTAATAGTCGTTTTATTATTGTAGCTCCTCAGAATAGAAAAGCTCAGTTCGATAAGGTGATAAGCCGAACTGCATTTAAGGATTTTAAGGAACGTGTCAGTTTTAGCAGTTATGAGGCTATACTTAAACAATACGAATTGATGTGTGCTGCACAGAGAAATGAAGGATTCATATAGTAGTTAGAGAATACAATATATTATTGCTGTCCGGTAAAACTAATAATGTGGTCAAAGACGGGCTGCGCTCGGCTTTGCCGCTTGCCAGAGCAAGAAAGCCCAACTATCACATAGCCCAGGACAGCGCCCTGGGTAAACATTATGTCCCCACATCTCCATACGCCCTGCAAGGGCAAAAGCTTAATTATTAAGGTGTTGCCCTTGCAGGGCGCATTGCTCATTATATACAAACAATACCCAGGGCGCTGCCCTGGGCTATGTGAATGTTGGGCTTTCAGCCCGCATAGTAAATAGGCAAATTAATTTCAGATCAAAATCGTTAAACAATGATCAAATGGAATTGGTATTGTAATTAAATTGTACTTTTGTATCTGTTTATGAAATACAATGTTGCGATAAAGGAGATTCTTGCACGAACGGTGCAGGTAGAAGCTGGTTCGGTTGAAGAAGCTGAATCGGCAGCACGCAAAATGTATCACAATTGTGATATAGTATTGTCAGCTGATGATTATGTTACAACAGAAATAGTTGTAGAATAAACTGGTAGATACGTCTTTGAACCTGGAAGAAAGGCTGGAAGATATCCTCAAAACTGAGAAATCTTCCAGCCTTTATTATGTTTATACTGAGTTGGTTGTGGCGATTTGGGGAGATATGGTAGATATTTTCACGTACATTGTTTTTATAGACAATCTATATCAACATAACAATATATCACCATATCAACACATCACCATTACAACTGACACGTTTACTGCTTGATGTTCGGCTGCTCAAGACCGAAGCCTCTCTTCTTGTCGAGTGCCTTCAGATAGATGGCGAAGAGGAGAGCAAGAACACCGAAGCTTGCGAAGACGAGCAAAGGCACGGTGTAGTCGTAAGGGATGAACTCGGCACCAGCTGCCTTAGCTGCGATAACCGCAGGGTTGTCGGCGTTGGTAGAAGCGAGGAGGTTGCCGATGAGCTTCGGAACGAAGCAGAGACCGATGTTCTGCACCCAGAAGATGAGGCAGTAAGCCGAGCCGAGAATCTTCTCGTCGATAATCTTAGGAACGCTTGGCCACAGAGCTGCAGGAACGAGAGCGAACGAGATGCCGAGCAATACGATAGTAGAGTAGGCGATGACGGGGCTCTTTGTTGCCGGGAGCACGAAGGCGAAGACGAGGTGGCAGCAGATTAGGAGCAGTGCGCCGCCCATGAGCATCGTTGCACCCTTACCCTTGCGGTCGAGGAAGTTGCCGAGGAACGGGGTGATTACGGCTGCACCGATCGGGAACCAACGGAAGATGTTGGCAGCTGCTTCGGCAGAGATGCCGTCGAGGTTGCACTGCAGCATGTTGGCACCGTAGCGCTGGAATGGGAAGATGGCAGAATAGTAGAGCACGCAGAGCAGAGCTACAATCCAGAACACCTGAGAAGAGAATATCTTGCCGAGGTCGCTGAACTTGAACTCTTCCTCCGGGTTGGCAGCCTCTTCTGTGACGCCCATCTGCTTGTCGAGTGCCTTGTCCATGAAGGTGAAGACGATGAAGGTGATGAGGCCGATGAGGAGGAGCACGGTGCAGAACGCTACCGGAGCTACTACTGTGCCGAAGTGGTTGGCGATGATCGGCGAGATAGAGAAGATAGCGAACACGCCGACGCGTGCGATAGCCATCTCAAGACCCATAGCGAGAGCCATCTCCTTGCCCTTGAACCACTTTGCGATTGCCTTGGAAACGGTTGTGCCTGCCATCTCGCAGCCGCAGCCGAAGAGCATGAAACCGAAGCAAGCCATCTTTGCGCTTGCAGGGAGGTCTACCCACCAAGAGTTGAGCCACTCGGCAAGGGCGGTCTGAGCGAACCAGTCGGTGATGCCGATGAACTTGATGAGTGCGCCGATGAACATCATCGAAGCTGAGAGCACGCCGGTGAAGCGTACGCCCATCTTGTCGAGGATAACACCTGCAATGATGAGGAAACCGAGAACGTTAACAATGTACTCAGATGCTGCATAGGTACCGAAGGTGTCCGGACCCCATCCCTTCTGGCTTTCCATAAGGGCCTGGATTGGTGACATTACATCGACGAACATGTAGCCGAAGAACATCATAGAAGCGATAAGGACAAGGGCTGTCCAGCGTGCCCATGCCTTGTCGTTCAATAGTTGATTTACTTTTTGAACCATTTCTTAAATTATTAATTATTAATTTTTAATTTCGTTGCGCTTTCTTTAATTATTAATTCTTAATTTTTAATTATTAATTTTGCTGTTTTTAAATTCTTCATTTCGTCGTCCCTGACAATTACCAATTAATAATTACAAATTACTAATTACAAATTATTTCCTGGTTTCATTGTCTTTGTTATCGACGATAGGAATTTTCCGATTTCTTCAGAGTCTTCTTTTATAGACAGATATTGTTTCTCATTTAAATAATCTGTCCTGTATAGAAGCTCTATCCAGTATTGGGTCTCTCTGCATTCTTTCGAAGCTATGTATATTTTCGAAACGAAGTCGGCTCGGCTTATTGCCGATTTTGATTCGGCAATGTTGGCTCCGATGCTTGTGCCGGAACGTAGGAGTTGCTTGCTAAGCACATACTCTCTTTTTTCATCGCACAGCCACTTGTAAAGATTTACAATCCTTACAGCAAAAGCCATCGCCTTGTCGTTCAACTTTAAACCAGCGTCATTCATTAGATACACCTATTATTGAATACCAAAGAGTGCGGAACCCCCAATAATTAATAATTAAGAATTAAAAATTAATAATTTATTTAAGCCACTTGTCGAGCCATCCGAAGAAAGTGCGCTGCCAGAGCACGCCGTTCTGCGGTTTGAGTACCCAGTGGTTCTCGTCGGGGAAGATGAGAAGTTCGGCGGGAATGCCGCGCAGACGTGCTGCGTTGAATGCGCCGAAGCCCTGGTTGGCGTTGATGCGGTAGTCCATCTCGCCGTGGATGCAGAGGATAGGCGTATCCCACTTGTCGACGAACTTATGCGGCGAGTTCTCGTAGGTGCGGCGTGCGCGGTCGGTCATATCCTTGTTCCAGTAAGCGTCGTCGTACTCCCAGTTGGAGAACCATGCTTCCTCGGTATCGGTGTACATCGACTCAAGGTTGAAGGCTCCGTCGTGGGCGATGAACGCCTTGAAGCGCTTGTCATGGTGACTCGCAAGATAGTAGACCGAGAAACCGCCGAAGCTGGCACCAACGCAGCCGAGACGATCCTTGTCTACGTAAGGCAGGTTGTTGGCAGCGTCGTCGATAGCCGAGAGGTAGTCGTCCATGCACTGACCTGTCCAGTCGCCCGATACAGCCTCGTTCCACTCAGAGCCGTAGCCTGGCAGACCGCGGCGGTTAGGAGCGATGACGATATAGTCGTGAGCTGCCATAATCTGGAAGTTCCAACGGTAGCTCCAGAACTGGCTTACGGGGCTCTGTGGTCCGCCCTCGCAGAATAGCAGCGTAGGATACTTCTTGTTAGGGTCGAAGTGAGGTGGGAGGATTACCCAAACCTGCATCTGCTTGCCGTCGGTAGTCTGCACCCAGCGCTCCTGTACCTTACCCATCTCGAGCTGGTCGTAGAATGCCTTGTTCTCGAAGGTGAGTTGCTGCACCTTTGTCTTCTTCGGGTCCTTGCCCGGTGTGACGATGTAAAGCTCGTCAGCCTGCGATATACTGTGGCGCGAAGCGAGTATCTTGCCCGTGTTGCCGAGCATCTGAAGAGAACCGAAGTCCATCCAGTCGTCGGTGAGCTGACGCACCTGACCGTTGAGGTCGGTCTGGTACATGTTTACACAAGCGTGCCAACAACCTATGAAGTAGAGATTGCGCGAGTTGGGTGCCCAGCAGAAAGCGTCTACGTTAGAGTCAAACTTCTCGGCTACGTATGTTTTCTCGCCAGTGAGGAGGTTATAGACGCAGAGGCGGTTGCGGTCGCTCTCGTATCCGTCGTTCTTCATCGACTGCCAAGCCACGTAGTTGCCGTCGGGCGAGAACTGCGGGTTGGTGTCGTAACCCATGTTGAGGTTGGCGCCTTGATTGTTAAGACGCTGTGTCTTCATGGTTTTTGTGGCGTTGTAGGGGATGGGCTTGTAGCCGGCTGGCTTGCAGAGGTTCTTTGTCTTGCCGGTCTGTACATCGTAGAGATAGATGTCTGAGTCGGTAGAAGTGGCGTAGTCGACCCCCGTCTTCTTGCGGCATGTGTATGCAATCGACTTAGAGTCGGGGCTCCAAGCGAGCTGCTCAGTACCTCCGAACGGAGCCATCGGACACTCGAACGGTTCGCCCTCGATGATGTCGGTACCATCGTCGATGCCGTCGGCTGTGACATCAGCCACGAAGGGGTGAGCAATGGTCTCCACGTAGTGGTCCCAGTGGCGATAGTTGAGGTCGGTGACGAGTCGGCCCGAAGCCAAAGGCAGGTCGTCGGGGTTCTTCTTGATGCTCTCGTGGTAGGGGAGCGACTTGATGAGGATAACCTTCTTCTCGTCGGGCGAGAAGATGTAGCCCTCGATATCTATTTCCGACTTGGTGAGCTGTCGGCGGTCTGTGCCGTCAGCGTTCATCGACCAGAGCTGTCCGCCGGTGATGAACGCGATGCGCTTGCCGCCATCAATCCACGTAGCGTCGGTTTCGCTTGCAGCGGTTGTTGTCAGGGCGCACTGCTTCTTGCCGTCGGAGCTTATGGTGTAGAGCATCTGGTGGCTCTTGTTCTGCTTCACGCTGTAGTAACCCACCTGATAGACAATAGTATTGCCATCGGGAGAAGCAGCAGCACCGCCGATGCGTCCCATAGCCCAAAGCGTCTCGGCATTCATGCGGTCGCCGTTAGCGATAGCTGCAACGTCGGTAGTCTTGCCAATCATAGTCTGTGCCTCTGAGTTCAGGCTGGCGCAACTGAGTGTGGCTGCGACAGCGAGTGATAAAGCTTTGTTCATAAGTGATAGGTGTTAAGATTATGTGATGTTGAGGTGTTGTGATGTTGAGGTGTTTATTAATGTTGAGAGTTGAGAATTGAAAGTTGAGAGTTATGATTACCAATGATTACAATTGATACTATACATTATTATTGTTGTATATCATAACTCTCAACTTTCAACTCTCAACTCTCAATTATAGAATATTAAAGTCCTTTGCGCTTGCGTTCAAGTTCTTCGCGCTTGCGCTGCAGCTCCATCTGCTGCTCCTGCATAGCCTGGAGGCGTGCAGCGAGACCGCTCATCTTTTTCGGGTTGTCCTTGTTCTCCTTGTACTTAGCCTCAAGGATAGCGAGGAGTTTCTCGTCGTTGGTAGTCTTGCGGAGAATCCACATGATAGCAGCGCTGAAGAAGAGCGAGATGAAGTAGTAGAAGTTAAGACCTGCCGAGTAGTCGTTGAACATGAAGAAGAACATAACCGGCATGAGGAACATCATCCACTGCATCATCTTCATCTGTTCAGCCTGCTGGCCTACCATCTGGTCGCGCTGTTGGCGCATTGTCATCCACGAGTAGAGGATGTTGGCCACGCAGAAAAGGATACATGTGAGCGAGAGGTGGTCGCCGATGAGCCAGAGGTTCGTGTTCCACTCGATGATGGGGTCGTATGTAGAGAGGTCGTTAATCCAGAGGAAGCTCTCGCCACGCAGCTGGATTGCGTTAGGCACGAAGTTGAACATCGCAATCCAGATAGGCATCTGTATGAGCATCGGTAGACAGCCCGCCATCGGACTGACACCGTACTTCGAGTACTCCATCATCATTGCCTGCTGTTTCTGCATCTGGTCCTCAGGCTTGTTGAGATGCTTTGTAGCCTCTTCGAGTTTCGGCTTCAGCACACGCATCTTTGCCGACGACATGTAGCTCTTCTTCACCATAGGATAGGTGATGAACTTCAGAAGCATCGTGATAAGGATGAGCACGATACCCATGTTGATGTTCAGACCGGTGAGGAAGTCGAAGACATAGATAGTAAACCAACGGTTGATGATACGGAAGAGCGGCCATCCGAGGTAGACGAGGCGCTGCATCTCGAGGTCCTTGCCGAATGTAGACTCAGCCTCAACGCGCTTGAGCAAGCGGAAGTCGTTCGGACCGAAGTAGAAGTCGAACTCCGACGGAGTCTTTCCGCTCGGGTCGAAGAATGTCTTCATCTTTGCCTCGTACTGCTTGAGGTTGCCAGAGCCCTTCTCCTGCGGAACGCTTGTCATGAGCGAGTTCTCGGCGAAGTTGTTCTTGGCGATCATCACAGCCGAGAAGAACTGGTTCTTGAAAGCCACCCAGTCGATCTTCTTCTCGATGTTCTCGTCGGTGATGCTCTTGGCCTCCGACAAATAGTCGGTGCCGCCGTCTACCTTGTGGTAGGTGAGCGAAGCGTAGCGGTTCTCGAATGTGAAGCCGCGCTCCTGCTGACGGCACATCTCCTTCCACTGTACGTCCATCTGGCTTGCAGACGGTGCGAAATCGTTAGCCATGCCTACGGTCTGTAGCTTGGCGTGCAGCATATAGTCGCTGCCGAGCACATAGTTGATGACGAGCTCCTTGCCGTCGCCGGCTGTAGCGGTCATCGTGACAGTAGAATCGGTCTGGTTAGACGGTGTGAAGTAGAGGTCGGAGGTGTTGATGTTTACCTCCTTGGCAGCCAGTGCGAAGTTGAGGCTCTGCGAAGAGCTGTCGAAGAGCGTTACGTTGCTGTTGCCATTGTAGTCGGTGAAGTTCTTGATAACCGCCTTTGACACTACGCCACCCTTGGTGTTAAGAGTAAGCTCTACACTGCTGTTCTTCAGCACCACGTTTGTGGCTTTGCCTTTGAGTGCGGAATGGAAAAGTGCGGTTGTGTCAGCCTCAGCTGCCGCTTGGGCTTGGGCAATCTTCTGTTGAGCTGCCAGTTTTGCAGCATTTTCGGCGTTCTTGCGAGCCACGTTCTCTATCGAATCCTGACGTGCTGTAGCCGCTTTTTCCTCAGCAGAGGGCTGGCTGTAGATACTGTATCCGATGAAGACCGCAGCCATAAGCACGGCACCGATGATGTTGTTTTTGTTCACTTTTAAAATTGTTATTTGATTAATATTATTTCTTCTCTGCCGCAGCCTTGTTCTCTATGGCAGTCTTCACGAAGTCGACAAAGAGTGGGTGCGGATGGAGTACTGTACTCTGGTACTCGGGGTGGAACTGCGTTCCGATGTACCACTTGAGGCCCGGAATCTCTACGATCTCCACGAGGTCGCTCTCAGGGTTGCGTCCCACGCACTGCATTCCGCTGCGTTCGAACTCCTTTTGAAAGTCGTTGTTGAACTCGTAGCGGTGGCGGTGGCGCTCCTGTATGTGCTCCTTTTTATATATATTGAACACGCGCGAATTCTGACGCAGCACGCACTCGTATGCACCGAGACGCATTGTGCCACCCATGTTCGTGATGTTCTTCTGTTCCTCCATGATGTCGATGACATTGTGTGGAGTCTTCTCATCCATCTCGCGACTGTTGGCATCGGCATAACCGAGCACGTTGCGTGCGAATTCGATAACCATCATCTGCATACCGAGGCAAATACCGAATGTGGGTATGTTGTGCGTGCGAGTGTAGTGAGCCGCTACAATCTTGCCCTCGATGCCGCGCTGTCCGAAGCCCGGGCATATCATCACGCCGTCGAGACCAGCGAGCTTTTCGGCTACGTTCTCCTCGGTGAGGAACTCTGAGTTGACGAACGAGATGTTCACTTTGTAGTCATTGTATGTGCCAGCGTGAGAGAGACTCTCGCGTATCGACTTGTATGCGTCCTGCAGGTCGTACTTGCCCACAAGTCCGATGTTGACAGTCTGCGTGGCGTTCTTGCGACGCTCGAGGAACGATCGCCACGGACCAAGCGACGGAGTCTCGCCGACGGGTACGTCCATCTTGCGTAGTATTGCTGTGTCGAGGCCCTGGTTCTGCATGTTTACCGGCACCTCATAGATGCTTGGCAGGTCTTCGCTCTGTATCACGCAGTCGAGGTCGACGTTGCAGAAGCTTGCCACCTTCTTCAGAATGCCCTCTTCGAGGTGCTTCTCGGTGCGCAGTATGAGTATATCGGGCTGTATGCCCACGCTCTGCAGTTCCTTCACGGAGTGTTGTGTCGGCTTTGTCTTCAACTCGCCGGCAGCCTTCAGGTAGGGCACGTATGTAAGATGAACGTTGATGGCGTTCTTGCCCATCTCCCATTTCATCTGTCTGATTGCCTCCATGAATGGTGCACTCTCAATGTCGCCAATAGTGCCACCTATCTCGGTTATCACGAAGTCGTAATGATACTTCTGTCCGAGCAGTTTCACGTTGCGCTTTATCTCGTCGGTGATGTGCGGCACAACCTGGATTGTTTTGCCCAAATAGTCGCCACGACGCTCCTTGTCTATGACCGCCTTGTAGATGCGTCCTGTGGTCAGCGAGTTGGCTTTAGTGGTCTGTATGCCTGTAAAGCGTTCGTAGTGACCTAGGTCGAGGTCGGTTTCCATGCCGTCAACGGTGACGTAGCATTCTCCGTGCTCGTAGGGGTTGAGTGTTCCAGGGTCGATGTTGATGTAAGGGTCAAATTTTTGGATAGTGATGTTGTAACCTCTTGCCTGCAAGAGTTTACCGATTGACGCCGAAATGATGCCTTTACCAAGCGAAGACACAACGCCGCCAGTCACAAATATGTACTTTGTTTCAGCCACGGTGATATTATTTGTTAAGAATTAAATTCTAAATTATCCAACAATACAAGATGCAAAGTTAGTATAAAAAAGCGAAATGCACAAAGTTTTTAAATTATTATTCTTACCTTTGCACCATCTTTATAAATATCGTAATATTAACAACAAACCGATACATGAAATTGAAATTGTTCTTGCTCGCAGTGTCTACGGTTTTCGCACTGCCTATGGATGCCCAGTCGCGTTTGCGCAGTACAAGAGTTCATAATACAGATACCCTCCCCGCACTGGTGAAGCAGTATATGGATTCGCTCAAGGTGACTAAGGCGAATATTGATTCGGCTGTGGTGGAGGCAAACACTAACGATGGCAAGTATTATCGTCTGTTCGCACCGCTCACATTCTATCATGGAGTGTCAGAGAATATGTTTGCATTGGAGAAGAATAGCGACGAACAGGATCGTACGCTCGCTAATATATACCTTAATCGTCCCGACTTGGTGCGCAACACACAGAGGCAACTTGATCTCGTAGGCCCGGTGGTAAACCCGTATCCTGAGAGCGTTACTCCAGAGACGGAACTCGCCCATAAGGTAGTGGCTAAGGCTGATGATGCCGACATAGAAGCACCAGTGGATATCTTCGTGGCAAAGCCGAACTTTTGGAAGCTAAGTGGCAACTACTCGTTGCAGTTGTTCCAGAACTATGTTTCGGATAACTGGTACAAGGGCGGCGAAAGCAACTATTCTATGCTCGGAACTGTCACGCTACAAGCTAACTACAACAACAAACAGCGTTTCCGTTGGGAGAACAAGCTGGAGTTGCGCCTCGGTCTGCAGAACTCGAAGGGCGATACACTGCACACTGTGCGTGCTTCGGAAGACCTCATTCGCTACACCGGCAAGGTGGGCTTGCAGGCAACGAAGCGTTGGTATTACACCTTCCAGCTCATTGCAAGCACACAGTTTATGCGTGGTTTGAAGAGCAACGACCACACTGTTTACTCCAATTTTCTCTCACCGCTCTACATTAACCCCTCTCTTGGTATGGACTACAGCGTAGACGCGCTGAAAGGTAAACTGACAGGTTCTATTCACTTGGCTCCAATTGCTTATAACCTTACATATATCAAGGAAAGCAAGATGGCATCGCGCTTCGGTGTGGATGAAGGCAAGCATACGAAGTACGACTTCGGTTCGGAGGTGACGCTCGACTTGGCTTGGAATATTGCTAATAACATTTCGTGGAAGACACGTCTATACGGATACACCTCATATAAGCGTGTGCTGGTAGAGTGGGAGAACACCGTAACGTTCATCTTTAACAAATACATATCGAGCAACATATTTATCTATCCGCGCTTCGACGACGGAGCAAAGCGTGGCAAGCATGGCTATATGCAGATGAAGGAATTTATTTCGCTCGGCTTCAATTACGGCTTCTAAATAGTCAGAGGTTACTCAGTTTAGAAATTAAACTATCTGGAGGGTGTGCATTCAATGTTTCTACGCAAACATTGAATGCACACCCTCCTTTTTTACAAACTCGGGTGAAAAAGTCTTAATTCATTTTGTATTCTCATATTTATTTGATAATTTTGGCGTTAATTACTAATATTATAAGCATAAAAGTGAAGAAATATATATTTGCATCTATTCTTGCTTGTTCGTTGTCGTTTGCTGCGAACGCCCAAAAGATTACGCTTGGCTCATGTGTCACGCATGATGGCGCACAGTATAAAGGACAGTTGCAAGCAGGAAAACCCCACGGAAAAGGCTCTGCTCTGTTCGAGAACGGCGATACCTACGAAGGCGAGTACGTGAAAGGTAAGCGTCAGGGTGAAGGCATTTACACCTTTTCTGATGGTGAGAAATACGACGGCGAATGGTTTCAGGATCAGCAGCACGGATACGGTACATTTTGGTTTATAAATAACAACAAGTACGTCGGTATGTGGTATCGCGACTATCAGCAAGGTCATGGTGTAATGTACTACTACAATGGTGATAAGTACGATGGCTATTGGCAGCAGGACAAGCGCCAAGGCAAGGGCAAGTACACCTTTGCTGGTGGTGCCTATTACGAAGGCAACTGGAAAGACGACCAGAAGTCGGGTAAGGGATTCTTTGCTTGGGGCGACGGCACAACATACGATGGTATGTGGCTCAACAACCAACGTTCAGGAAAAGGCGTAAACAAATACGCTGATGGAGATGTGTACACGGGCGAATGGCTTAATGACATACAGAACGGTAAAGGTATCTACCGCTTTCAGAACGGCGATGTGTACGAAGGCGACTATGTCCAGGGCGAACGCACCGGTATGGGCATATTCCGCTACAAGAATGGAGACAAGTACACAGGACACTTCCTCGAAGGCGACAAGGATGGTCAGGGAACATTCGCATGGAAGAATGGTGACATCTATGTAGGTCAGTGGAAGAAGAACAATCAGAATGGACATGGCAAGCTGACAAAGCGCAATGGCGATGTGTACGAAGGAACCTTCAAAAACGGAATGATGGACGGACAGGTGATAATACACTACGCCAACGGAGCCAAGTTTAAAGGCATATATCGCAATGGTAAGCGTAATGGAGCTGCCATCGAGGAGACAAAAGACGGCATAAGGTTTGAAGGAACCTACGCTAACGATAATCGAGACGGCAATTTCGTAGAGAAAGATCGCAACGGAAAGGTGACAGCACGCGGACACTATGAACATGGACGACGATACGTTGACAAGTAATGGTGCATATCGCTGATTATAACAAATACATGGATTATCTTAAAATACAATAAATCACTCAACTATGGCAACAAAAACAAAAAGCACAAAGGTGGCTAAAAAGCCGGCTGTAAAACACATCGGACTTGTGAAGAATGATGCCTATCTACAGCCTTATGAGGATGCTATACGTGGCAGACATGACCATGCCTTGTGGAAATTGAATGTATTGACCAACAATGGAAAAACGAAGTTGACAGATTTTGCCAACGGACATAAATATTATGGCTTGCATAAGACAACACGCGGTTGGGTCTTCCGTGAGTGGGCACCAAACGCTACAGCTATCTATCTCGTGGGCGACTTCAATAATTGGGAGGAAAACGATAAATATAAGGCTAAACGCATTGATGAGGCAGGTAACTGGGAACTTAAACTGCCAACAAAGGCAATGAAACACGGTGACCTTTTCAAGATGCACGTTTATTGGAATGGTGGCATGGGCGAACGCATCCCTGCATGGGCAACACGTGTGGTGCAGGATGAGGAGACAAAGATATTCTCGGCGCAGGTGTGGAACCCAGAGCCATACGAATGGAAGAAGAAGACATTCAAACCGAACAAGTCGCCACTGCTCATCTACGAGTGTCATATAGGTATGTCGCAGGATGCTGAGAAGGTGGGCACATATAACGAGTTCCGCGAGAACGTGCTGCCACGAGTCAAGGCAGACGGCTACAACTGCATACAGATAATGGCTATTCAGGAACATCCTTACTACGGATCGTTCGGCTATCACGTAAGTTCGTTCTTCGCCGCTTCTTCGCGCTTCGGAACCCCCGAGGAACTAAAGGCACTCATCGACCAAGCACATAAGGACGGCATCACCGTAATCATGGATATCGTTCATTCGCACGCTGTGAAGAACGAAACAGAAGGCTTAGGCAACTTAGCAGGCGACCCTAACCAGTACTTCTATCCTGGCGAGCGCCATGAGCATCCGGCTTGGGACTCGCTCTGCTTCGATTATGGCAAGGACGAGGTGATGCATTTCTTGCTTTCTAACTGCAAGTACTGGATGGAGGAGTTCCACTTCGACGGTTTCCGCTTTGATGGCGTGACTTCAATGCTCTACTACAGTCATGGTTTAGGCGAGGCGTTCTGCAACTACGGCGACTACTTTAACGGACATCAGGACGATAACGCCATCTGCTATCTCACTCTTGCCAACCTGCTTATCCACGAGGTGAACCCACAGGCTATCACTATCGCTGAGGAGGTGAGTGGTATGCCGGGTCTTGCAGCCAAGTTTAAGGACGGTGGCTACGGCTTCGATTATCGAATGGCGATGAATATACCTGACTTCTGGATAAAGACCATCAAGGAACTTCCCGACGAGGCATGGAAGCCAAGTTCTATCTTCTGGGAGACAACAAATCGTCGCTCGGACGAGAAAACTATCAGCTACTGTGAGAGTCACGATCAGGCACTCGTTGGTGATAAGACTATAATCTTCCGACTTATCGACGCTGATATGTACTGGCACTTCCGTCGTGGCGACGAAAACGACCGCGTGCATCGCGGCATCGCACTGCATAAGATGATTCGCCTCGTTACGGCTTCTACTATCAATGGTGGCTACCTCAACTTCATGGGCAACGAGTTTGGACACCCAGAGTGGATAGATTTCCCACGCGAAGGCAATGGCTGGAGCCATAAGTATGCACGCCGCCAGTGGAACCTCGTGGATAATCCTGACCTCGATTACAAGTTCCTCGGTGACTTCGATCACGATATGCTGCAAACACTGAAGCTTGAGAAGAACTTCCAGAAGACTCCTGTGCAGGAAATATGGCACAACGATGGCGATCAGATTCTCGCTTACATGCGTGGCGATCTCATCTTCGTGTTCAACTTTAGTCCGACACGCTCGTTCACCGACTACGGATTCCTCGTGCCGACAGGTTCTTATGACGTGGTTTTGAACACCGATGCGAAGAAGTTCGGTGGTAACGGACTCTCAGACGATAGCATTACTCATCTCACCAACTATGATCCAGCTTACGTATCTGAGCATAAGGAATGGCTGAAGCTGTACATCCCAGCACGTTCGGCTGTTGTATTGAAAAAGAATTAGAATAAGGCAGAGGAGAGGGTTAATGAAAAATCAAGGATTGTTGACACGCGTGATGTGTACGTTTGTGTTCACACTATTCTGCTTTTACTATCTTTACTGCTATCAAGCCGATTTGCTTACGGTGATGCAGCACGTATTATCACAAGGACAGACCCACTACAACCATTTTGTGGGGGCTGTCCTGATAACGCTTGTTGTGTTGCTCATACAAATTGGTGTTGTTAGAATATTACAACGGAAACGGTTGGCATGGGCACTAACGTTCGTACCTTCCGCTCTTTGTCTGATAATGCTTACCAATATTGGGGTGTCTCCCGACAGCGGAACGCTCGCGTTTGGTGTGTGGCGATATATTGCGCCAGTGCTGATAGTTGTTTTTTTCTTGATTGTATTTGGGGTGAACAATAGCGGTGTGCTCGATTCGTTGCCACGAGTTTGGAGCAATCCAATAAGAGAGTTATGGTTAAATCTTCTGATTTTGACCATACTGATGCTCACAATCTGCTTTGTCAGCAACGACGATAAGTATTTTCATGCACGTATTCATGCTGAGCAATGTCTTCTTGATGGCGATTATGACGCAGCCTTAAAGACTTTGCGTCGATACGATGTGAGCGACCGCAATATCTCTATGCTTGCCACGTATGCACTGGCTAAAAAAGGAGAACTTGCTGAACACATGTTCGATTATCCGGTTGTGGGTGTTGACGCAATGCTTCCAAATGGTAAGGATATCAAGTTCGAGCTTTATCCCGAATACCAGCTTTACGTATATCTCGGAGGACGCTACAAGCAGACAATGAATGCACGTCAGTATATTAATTTCCAGCGTCGCATTAATCGTGTCAACAAACCAATGGTCGACTATGTGTTGTGTGCGCATCTGTTAGATCGCAATCTGGATGCTTTCGTTGCTGACTTAAAGAAGTATTATGAGGTGAACGACTCGGTAACGTTGCCACGCCATTATCGTGAGGCACTTACGCTGTATATGCATACGCACACTGCGCCTGCTATAATATATAAGGATAATGTAGGAGCAACTGACTATGAGGACTATCAGCTCTTGGAGCGTAAGTTCGACAACGAACACGATAAGAAGAATGCACTACGGTGTATGTTTGGCAATACTTATTGGTATTACTATGATTATCAAAAATAAAAAACGTGTATGGCAGTTATGTCATACACGTTTTTTATTTCTTTGATTTTATTATAATGTGTAGGTGAGGACGAATTTTTCGTTCTGTATATACATTATGTCTTTCAGTGTGTCTCGTTTAAGATTGAAGTTTTCAAACGAACCCTCCGATGATATTGTCTTCAGTTTGGTTTGCATTTCGTTAAACATCAGTTTCTCTTCTGAGAAGTACTTATATAGAGTTTCCTTTGCACACCAGCAGAGCAATAACGCTGTTTGTGTATCGTAACAGTCTGTCTGCGATGCTATATTTGTTTGAGGTGATGATGGATTGCTCGTCTTTATCAATTCCTTCAGCATATCTTGTTCCTGCTTCGTAAGAAACTTGTCAACGATTCTGAACACGCGATTGTTGCGGTATTCAATATCAACAGCTACGTTCTTTCTCTTCGATATTATGATGCTTGCATAGCCTATGGTGTGGCTGATGCTGATGTTGTAGCCATCAATCGTAGGCTTACCGTCTGCATTGTGACCTATAACGAGGTCGGTTCTGCCTGTTATGGCATGGAGTAGAGCATATACAGCCACGATTTCTGTCTGTCTTCTTGCGCACTTCTGTTTTAGTTCGCTACATACCATTTGCGGACAAACCTCATCAGTATGAAGTTCGTCCGCAATCTTCCACAGCCCGAGCCGTGTGTCGTTGTCTATATTCTTTATGAATACTAATGGCATTGTTTCTACTTCTCTTTATCTGTTGTGTTGTTCTTCTGCTCGTGTATCACAACCTTTATCTTGCTTATACGGCGTTCCTCAATGCCTACAATCTCGAACGTATAGTTCTTGTAGTCGATCTTTTCGTGGATAGATAGGAAGTCGCCCTTTATTTCGAGCAGCAATCCTGCGAGTGTATCAGCGTCGCCCTCAACGTCTGCAAACTCTTCGTCATCGATGTTTAAAATCTTGCAGAAGTCAGTGAGCAAAGTTTTGCCTTCAAACAGATACGTGTTGTAGTTGAGCTTTGAGTAGTACTTGTTTTCTTCGTCGTATTCGTCGTTAATCTCTCCTACGATTTCTTCGAGGATATCTTCAAGAGTTACGAGTCCGCTTGTGCCACCAAACTCGTCCACAACGATAGCAATGTGTATCTTATTCTCTTGAAACTCGCGCATCAAGTCGTCAATCTTCTTCGTCTCTGGTACGAAGTAGGGTGGGCGGATGAGGCTTTGCCAGCGAAAGTTGGCAGGCTTTGAGAGGTGAGGCAGGAGATCCTTAATGTAGAGAATGCCACGAATATTGTCGGCATTGTCCTGATAGATAGGAATGCGACTATAGTTATTCTCCACGATGCTCTTCAGTACATCTTGATAGTTGGAGTGAATATCGAGTGCTACGATGTCCTGACGACTTGTCATCACCTCCTTAGCTGTCTCGTCGCTGAAGCGTATAATACCCTTCAACATACTCTGTTCGTCCTTAATATCCTCCTTATCGGTCAACTCAAGAGCCTGTTCCAAATCGTCAACACTGAGTACATGACTCTCCTTTTGTACCACCTTCTCTGCTAATATGCCACTACGCAGCAATATGTTCTCCATAAACCAAAACAACTTACGGAATACCATGATGCCACCTACGAACTTACGACAGAATCCCAACGGGTTTTGACGACTGTACACTTTTGGCATAATCTCGCCAAAGAGTAACAGAAGGAAGGTTAAGAGTACGGTGAGCGACAGAAATTGCAACCAATATGCTTTCTCGCCGAAGTGTATGAGGTGAGAGAAAATGTAGTTGCAGAGCATGATAATCGTCACATTCACAAAGTTGTTTGTGATGAGTATCGTGGCGAGTGTGCGTTCGCTGTCTTCGCGCAGCAACTTAATGTTACGATCGCTTGCAGTCTTGGCTTCGTTCACCTCAGCCATGTCTGATGGTGAGAGACTGAAAAATGCAATCTCTGAGCCACTTGCGAATGCAGAGAATCCCATGAGCACAACAGTTAGTATAGCAGCTATGATGACACCCATTGTTGGAGGGACGAAGTAAACGTCTGCCAACGACTCGTGTATAAGATTGATATAAGTTTCCAAAGCGTTGTTGTTTGTTCGTTTTTATTGTTTAGAATGGCAATTTGTCTTCATCATCGCTTGTCGCCATTGTTGTGTTTGACGATGATGTAGTAGTGGCTGTTTCGGTTGCACTGTTTGTAGTAGGGCGTGGTGTGAGGAGTTCCATGTTGTCGGCATACACCTCGGTGATGAAGCGTCGCTGACCTTTTTTGTCGTCGTAATAACGGTAACGTATCTTGCCTTCCACGTAGAGTCTGTCGCCTTTGTGTACGTATCTCTCTGCTATCTTTGCAAGATTTCCCCACATTACTATGTTATGCCAATCGGTGCGATCGGGCACACGTGTGCCGTTTTGTAGTTGATAGCCACGTTCTGTTGTAGCAAGTGGAAACTGTGCTACAGCCTGGTCGGCATCGTAGTATTTCACATCGGGGTCTTTTCCGACATTTCCTATAAGCATTACTTTGTTCATAGTAGTATTGTTCCGTTTAAAGCAAATAAGGGTGTTCTGCTCTATACAAACAGACACCCTTTATCTTGTTTCTCTATATTCTTTTATTCTTTGTTTGCAATATTAATCAGCGTAGCCCTATTTCCACATACCAAGATATTTGTAGTGGAAGTTCTTTCCCTTTGCAGAAGGGAATTGTGAACGGCTATCAACGCGTCCGCGCAGGTGATCGACCATTCTGTTGTAGCAGTCCTGACCAGAGTTCGCCTTGCATCTCACAACGAAGTGAGTGTCGCGGTACTCGTGCTTGCCAGTTGTAGGCACAAGAACAACACGCTTGAAGTCGAGTTCGCCTTCGTACCAACCAGGACGTTCCTCGTTGAGCTTTGTTGTGACAGTTGCAACCATTTCGTGTTTTTCTGCAGCAGGACTATTCTGTGGTGCAGAGTGCAATGCTTTCTTTTGCTTGAAGTCGAGCATTGTAGCAGCAGTTGTCTTGATTATGATAAAATAAACGCGTGGACGGATTTTATATCTTTTAGGATAGTACACTTCTCTATTTGCGTAATCGCGTACATCAGCTTCGAGATTAGGTGTCATACCTATTTCTGGTATAGAGCGCAAAAAGTCTAATGCTTCTTCAACATTATATACCAATGTCTCTTTGTCAAAATATCGGAGATATAAATTCATTAATGTCGTGTTTTTTTGTTTTTCAAAAATAACATTCTTAAAATATAAGGATAGAAGAGCGGCAAACGGGACTTGAACCCGCGACCCCAACCTTGGCAAGGTTGTGCTCTACCAACTGAGCTATTGCCGCATCGTTTTCATTTTTGTGAAGAGGAGGAGACTCGAACTCCCACGACACAATTGTCACTACCCCCTCAAAGTAGCGCGTCTACCAATTCCGCCACCTCTCCAACAAAAACTTTATAAAAGGTTATATATTACTATAACTTTTATCTTTTAAAACCCCTTTCTTAACATAGAAAGAGTGGAGCGGCAAACGGGACTTGAACCCGCGACCCCAACCTTGGCAAGGTTGTGCTCTACCAACTGAGCTATTGCCGCATCGTTTTCATTTTTGTGAAGAGGAGGAGACTCGAACTCCCACGACACAATTGTCACTACCCCCTCAAAGTAGCGCGTCTACCAATTCCGCCACCTCTCCGTGTAATATGTATCTTTTATGTAGTGCCCAGAACAGGACTCGAACCTGCACGTCGTTAAACACACGCACCTGAAACGTGCGCGTCTACCAATTCCGCCACCTGGGCTACTCGCGCTTTGGAAAGTATATTTCCTAAGTTTGAGCGGCAAACGGGACTTGAACCCGCGACCCCAACCTTGGCAAGGTTGTGCTCTACCAACTGAGCTATTGCCGCATTGGAAATGCTCGCAAAAGAAGCATTTCTGATTTGCGGTTGCAAAGGTAGCACTTTTTTCTTAACCACCAAAACTTTTCAATAAAAAAAGCAGTAAAAATGCGTTTTTTTAGTTGAAAAGTGCGTTTTGTTATTAGTCCATACGCTCTATATAGTCTTTTGGACTGTATTCGCGTAGTATTTCGAGTTCGTTGGTATTCTCACGAACCATTGCCAGAGTGGGGTGTGAGATGCCGTTGAACATGGTTGTTTTAACGGTTGTGTAGTGATTCATGTCCTCGAAAACGATATTTTCACCAATTTGCAGCTCGTGGTCGAACTGCCATGCCGACATGAAATCGCCCGACAGACAACTATTCGCTCCTAATCTATATATATAAGGTACAGAGTAGTCGATATCTTCTTCTATAGTTTGGGCTCCTCTCACGGCAGGGTGATAAGGCATTTCGAGACAATCGGGCATGTGGCACGAGAAGCTTACGTTAAGAATGGCGGTCTTTATGCCCTTGTCTTCTACCACGTCTACGACTTGAGCTACCAACGGTCCCGTCTGCCAACCGAACGCGCTGCCCGGCTCCATTATTACCTTTAGCCATGGATAGCGGTTGTGGAATTCGCGGAGTGTGTTCACGAGCAGTTCGATGTCGTAGTCCTTGCGTGTCATCAGATGACCGCCACCGAAGTTTATCCACTTTATCTGCTTGAACCATCCTGCAAATTTCTCCTCGATATGTGCGAGTGTGCGCACGAATACGTCCGAACCGTTCTCGCAATGGCAGTGGCAGTGGAACCCATCTATCTCCTCAGGTAGTTGCTTAGGCAGTTTGTCTGCGTTTACTCCGAAGCGTGTGCCTGGCGCACATGGGTTATATATGTCGGTCTCTATCTCCGAATACTCAGGGTTGATGCGTAGTCCGAAGCTGATTCCTGGGTTCTGCTTGCGTGCCGTTTCGTGCAAGCGTTCGTATTGTGTGAGCGAGTTGAACGTAAGATGACTTGAGCAGGCTGCAATCTCCTCAATCTCGTAGTCGGTATATGCAGGCGAGAAGGTGTGTGCCTTGCTGCCGAACTTGTCGAAAGCCAAGCGTGCTTCCGACAGCGAACTTGCTGTTGTCGAACTGATGTACTCTCTGAATATCGGGAATGTCTTCCACAGTGCGTAAGCCTTGAATGCAAGGATAATCTCCACGTCAGCTCTCTTTGCCACGTTGCTGATTATGCGCAGATTGTTGCGCAGACGCGCTTCCTCGATGATGTACATCGGGCGGTTAATTTCCTTATATGTAGTTGTATCTATCTTCATTTTCTTGTATATGATGGTGATGCTTTAGTCGTTGTTATAGCACAGTTTGTTTATAGCCACAGCCACGCCGTCCTCCTCGTTTGAGAGTGTCACATAGTTGGCTTCGCTGCGCACTTCGGGTGCTGCGTTGCTCATCGCCACGCCCATGCCAGCCAGGCGCAACATTGAGAGGTCGTTGTATCCGTCGCCGAAGGCAATCATATCCTGCGGAGTGAGATTGAGCTTTGCCAGCAGGCGTAGCAGCGACTGCGCCTTGTCGATGCCTTTCGGCACCAGCTCGACGAAGAATGGTGCAGAGCGGTACACATCCATGCGGTCGCCCACGAGAGCCAGTAGTTCCTTCTCCGCCTCCATAGCAACAATAGGTTCGGCGGTCATAAGCAACTTTGTCGGGTTTGGTTCCAGATTTGCAAGCAGATTGTCCACCTTGCGTATCGGCATCTTGTTGATGCGCGACTCCTCAGCCACGTATTTATCGTCAGCCGACTCGGTTATGATCTCCTTACCGACATAGCCGAGCAGCGCATAGCCATGCTCCTTGGCGTAGTTGTACAGCACGGGGATCACGTCGCTTGGCAGGTGCTGCGAGTAAATCTCCTCCTTCGTGCGCCAGTCGATAATCTTTCCGCCGTTGTACGAGAGGATGTATCCGCCACGTGTCGAGAGTTCGAGACTTTCGGCTACGGGTTCTATGCCGAACGTAGGTCTGCCCGAAGCCAGTATGATGTGTGCGCCGCTCTCTTGTGCTGTGAGCAACGCCTCGCGTGTAGCAGGCGTAACCTCCTTCTTGTTGTTGGTGAGTGTGCCATCGAGGTCGAGTGCGATGGCGCGGTACACTATCTTGTTGTTTGTTGACATTCTTGTTGTTTTGAGTGCAAAGTTACTGCAAATAAGGCGCAATACAAAATTAGCTTGCTTGTTTTTGCAACCCAGTTGCACATTTAACGCCATACCTTTGCAGTGTTCAAAAAATATAAGTAGAAATGCTTTAAAATACAAGTAAAATGGAACAGGAACACAATCTTCATACCCACGGCTGCGGTTGTGGGCATTGTAACGAACATCATCATCAAGAACACCATGAGCATGGCGGCAGTAAACGCTCTCTGCTGCTTATCGTTCTTACTACGTTGCTGCTCATAGGTGCAGTAGTTGTTGAGAACTACTGCGGTCTGCCTACGTGGCAGTTACTGCTTGTCTATCTCGTGCCTTATCTGCTCATAGGTCACGAAACGCTGAAGGAAGCATTTGAGGGCATCGTCCGTGGCGACATGTTCAACGAGCATTTCCTTATGTCCGTCGCCACAATCGGTGCGCTCTGCATCGGTTTCCTGCCAGGTGCCGAGACCGAGTTTCCCGAAGCGGTCTTTGTAATGCTGTTCTTCCAGATCGGCGAACTGTTTGAAGGTTACGCCGAGGGCAAGAGTCGCGACAGCATATCCCATCTTATGGATATACGTCCCGACACGGCGTCTGTAGAGCGTGGCGGCGAACTCGTCGTTGTGTCGCCGTCTGATGTGCAGGTTGGCGAGACAATAGTGATAAAGCCAGGCGAAAAGGTGGCGCTGGACGGACGTGTCGTCGAAGGCGAGTCGTCGCTCAACACCATTGCGCTCACCGGAGAGTCGGTACCGCGTGATGTTGCGAAGGACGATGAGGTCGTATCGGGCTGTGTGAATCTTACCGGTGTGCTCCGCGTGCAGACCACAAAGAGCTTCGGCGAGAGCACCGTGTCGAAGATAATCAGTCTGGTGGAGAGTGCCGACGCACATAAGTCGCACAGCGAGTCGTTCATTGCCCGCTTTGCGCACGTCTACACCCCGATTGTCGTCTTTGCAGCCCTGCTACTTGCCATCGTTCCGCCGTTGTTTGCGTCGGGCAGTTTCGTCGATTCGTTCGCCGTATGGCTCCACCGTGCGCTTATCTTCCTCGTCGTTTCGTGTCCGTGTGCATTGGTCATCAGTGTGCCGCTCACGTTCTTCGGCGGATTGGGTGGTGCGTCGCGCCGCGGAATACTCGTCAAGGGCAGCAACTATATGGACGCATTGGCTAAGCTCGGCGTTGTGGTGTTCGACAAGACCGGCACGCTCACATACGGCGAGTTTGCCGTAGAGGCGGTGCATCCAACGGAGTTCGATGCTCACGAACTGCTTCACCTGGCTGCGCATGTAGAGCACTTCTCTACGCATCCTATCGGAGCCGCCCTGCGCGACGCTTTCCCGCAGGAGGCTCACGACGGCTGCAAGATAACCGACATTGAGGAAGTGGCTGGTCAGGGCGTGCGTGCCAATGTAGGCGGTCGACTCGTCTGTGTTGGCAACGAAAAGATGATGGAGGCGGTAGGCACCGCATGGCACAAATGCCATCGTGTAGGCACTATAATACATGTGGCTGTTGACGGCAAGTATGTCGGACATATCGTCATCAACGACCATATAAAGGACGACTCCATAGAGGCTGTCAGCGCATTGCGTAAGGTAGGCGTTGAGCGCACCGTTATGCTTACGGGCGACCGCGATGAGGTGGCTAAGGATGTTGCCGAGCGTGTAGGCATTGAAGAATATCACGCAGGCTTGCTGCCTACGGATAAGGTTTCGCAGGTAGAACGCCTGCTGAACGAGAAGAAAGCGGACGCTACGCTTGCGTTCGTCGGCGACGGCATCAACGATGCGCCCGTGCTGAAGCGTGCCGACATCGGCATAGCTATGGGTGCTTTGGGTAGCGATGCGGCTATAGAGGCAGCCGACGTGGTGCTGATGGACGACAAACCGTCGAAGATAGCCCTCGCCGTAACTATCGCACGCCGCACGATAGGCATCGCTCGTCAGAACGTTTGGTTTGCCATCGGCGTTAAGGTGGCGATACTGCTGCTTGCAACCTTCGGCTTGGGCACGATGTGGATGGCTGTATTCGCCGATGTGGGTGTTACGGTGCTCGCCGTGTTAAACGCTATGAGGGCATTAAAGAGTTAGGCTTATGTTCTTGTCCACATTGTTAGTTTCGCTCTTCACGTTCGTGCAGTTCAACTGCGAGAACCTCTTCGACTGTCAGCACGACTCGCTGAAGAACGACGTTGAGTTTCTGCCCGACGGGTCGTACCACTGGACTCCCTTTCGCTATTGGCGCAAGCTGAACCGCGTGGGGCAGACCATCGTATCGTGCGGAGAATGTAAAGGTGGTATGGAGGTTCTTGCGGAGCAGGACTGTTCCATATCAGAAGAGGCGGTTGCCAACTGGCATCTGCCCGATATGGTGGCGTTGTGCGAGGTGGAGAACGACTCTGTGATGCGCGACCTTACGAAGCGTTCGCTTCTGCGCACTGCGCGCTATGAGTATGTCGTTACCCATTCGCCCGACGAGCGTGGCATAGACGTGGCGTTGATGTACTCGCCGTTCTCGTTTCGATTGATAAACAGTAGGGCGGTGCGCATTGCGCCCATAAGAGGAATGTCGCCAACACGCGACCTTCTGTATGCTTCAGGCTTGATCATTTCGGGCGACACGCTGCACGTCATCGTTGCCCACTTGCCGAGTCGTCGTGGTGGCGAGCAACACTCGCGTCCGTTCCGCCGTGTGGTGGCGGAGAAGATATGCGCCATAGCCGACTCTGTGAGGGCAGTCTCTGCAGATGCGAAGATAATAGTAGCTGGCGACTTTAACGATTACACTACATCGGAGAGCGTGCGCATGGTTTGTTCCACTGGTTTTACCGACGTGTCGGCAAAGGCTGTTGGGCAGAATGGCGCACGAGCCACATACAAATATCGTGGCGAGTGGCGTAGCCTCGACCACATTCTTGTAAGCACGAGCATGATGTCGGCAGTGCGCTCATGCCGTGTTCACGATACTCGTTTCTTGCTTGTTGAGGATGAGAAGTATGGCGGTGTGCAGCCACGTCGCAACTATCTCGGTCCGCGGTGGCGCGATGGTTTCAGCGACCATCTGCCTCTTGTCGCAGAGTTCGCTTTAGACGAGTAAAGGCATCAACGATTGTTCAACGCTTTTGCTCTTCTGCTTTCTTCACGCTGCCTGCTTTCAGTACGATAGTCTTCGCCTCCTCGTAGTCGGTGTATTGCGGATTGCGCTCCATAAAAATCCTCACGGCGCGGTCAATCAGCTTGTTGTTTATCAGTTTGGCGTTCACCATCTTGTTGCCCTCAACACGTCCGAGGCGTATCTGCACCGTGGTGCTTATCATGTCGAAGATGAGCTTCTGCGATGTGCCGGCCTTCATGCGCGTGCTTCCCGTCACAAACTCCGGTCCGGTTATCACCTCTACTGGATAGTCGGCTTCGGCGGCGATGGGCGAGTTGGGGTTGTTCACGATGCATCCTGTCGTTATGCCCACGGCGTGGCAGTGACGGAGCGCTGCGAGCACGAAGGGCGTAGTGCCACTTGCCGATACGCCCACCACGATGTCGTCGGTAGAGACGTGCTTGTCGAGAAGTTGCTGCCAACTGTTCTCCGTGTCGTCCTCTCTTGACTCGCGTGTCTGTGTCAGACAACCGATGCCGCCTGGGAACACGGCTTGTATCTGCGTTCCGTCTGTGCCGTACGTGTTCTGCACCTCGATGGTGTCGAGCGTAGCCAGTCGTCCGCCCGTGCCGCATCCCACGTAGAATAGTCGTCCGCCGTTCTTCAGTTTGTGCTCCACCGCTTCTATAAGTCTGTTTATAGCCGGCAGCGCCTTTCCTATAGCCGCCGGCACCGTCATATTCTCGTTGTTTATGTCCGCCGTCAGCTGCTCCACGCTCATCTGCTCAAGATGGTCGTAGTGCGATGGTTGCTCTGTGATTCGTTTGTCCATATTGTTTTTACTTCTCATATCCCTCGTAGTAATAGCTCTGTTCAATGCCCTTGATAATCACTTCTCTGTTCTCGGTGTCTTCGGTTAGGTTCTGACTGAGCAGGAAGCGTATTTCGAGGTCGTTGATGGGGGAGCGTTCCATGGCAGAGAGGTATTGGTCTTTGTCAACGAACTGCCAGTTGACCACTTTGCCGAGCGTGCGCTTCAGCATCATGTCAAGCCAGATGCGTGTAGCGCGTCCGTTGCCCTCCATGAAAGGGTGGCAGACGTTCATCTCCACGTACTTCTCAATGATGTGCTCAAAGGTGTCTTCTGGCATCTTTTCTACGGCGGAGAGGGCGGCTTGTAGATAGAGCGAGTTGGCGAAGCGGAAGCCTCCTTTGGCGATGTTCTTCTCGCGAATGGTGCCGGCGAATGGGTACAGACCTTCAAACAGATAGCGATGTGTCTGCTGAAGACCTGCTGCTGTGCCTACGGGGATGTTGTCTATGTCGCCCGACTCGAAGAGGCGGTGGGCGTTATGTAGCGATTTCTCGTCTATCTCTTTTGTTGTCATAATGCTGTTGTTTGACCACAAAGTTACGAAAAATAAATGTAAAAATCAGCACTTGTGCTCTGTAATCTCTGCACTTGTGCCCTGCAATCTCTGCACTTATGTCGTCGTATCGCGTTCGGTGTCCGATCGGATTGCGTTCGGTGTCCGATCAGATTGCGTTCGCCGTCCGATCGGACGGCGTTCGGTGCACGATGATAGAGTGTGGGGCGGAATACATCAGAAGTGCTACTTCTACAGTTTCTTTCCTATCCACTTGGGCAGCACAATGGTGCCCATTACGAGGAACGGGTAGTAGAAGATGGCCCTCCAGAGCATTGCTGCGAGGATGGCTACTGAGGCGTCGGGCAGATAGTCGGCGTAATAAAGGCGAAACATCAGTTCGGCTACGCCGCTGCCGCCGGGCGTGGGGCTGAGTATCGAAATCATCCACATCACCCATTGTCGGCACCAGGCTATGAGCATGTCGCCCTGGCATTGGAAGGCGAAGAGTATGGCGGCTACGATGGCGAAGCGGGCGAGCCATGCTACGGAGGTGTAGCCCATGAGGCGCAGCCAGAAGCGGCTGCCTTCGAGCTTCGCCTCCTGCGAGGCTAAGGTCATATCGTTGGAGAACCGCTCTATTTTTGGCTGGAACCTGCTTAGACCCGGTATCTTGCAGCATGCTTTCAGTACCCAGCCTAAGAGCTGCGGACGATGGAGCAGCAGCACGTACAGTATGGCTGTCCATGCGGTTACGATGAGTGTGCTTATGAGGAAGACGACGTGTATGCCGCCCTTCAGCCATTCGCTCGACACAGTGACACCCGTGTCGCTTGCTGTGCAGAAAAGCAGATTGGAGGGCACGCATAGGTAGAGCACGCAGCAGCTGATGGCGAGAAAGGCTTCGTCGGCAAGCAGGGCTGCGAACATGGTGAAGATGCTTCTGCCCATCGTCATGCCCTCGCGGTTGAGATACACGAACGCCAGTCCGCTGCCGCCTACTGCGGATGGGGTTACGGCGGAGGTGAACTCGCAGAGCACGTTGATGCGGAAGCTCTGCGAGAGCGAGAGCTTGCGCTGGCAGAGGTAGCGGAAGCGCAGTGTGTACATAAGGTTCTGGACGGCGAAGAGGAGTACGGCGATGCCCGTCCCGGCGAAGAATTGCGGGGACAGGTGTATCTTGCTCAGGGCGTCAAGGTCGAACTCTCTTATCATCATTCCGGCAATCACCACGAGTCCGATTGACGCCGCCAGCCATAAGTGCCATGTTTTCATTCTGTGCTAAGTGTGAATTAGTTTGTTGATGTGTGCAAATTTACACAATTATGTGTAATACATCGTTCTTTGGCGTAATTTTATTATTCTTTGTTTGCGTATCTCAATTATTTTGGCGAATTTTGTATAATTGTATTCTCATTAAACGGTTTAGATATTCTCTCAATATAGACAAAACATGAAAGCAAGAAACGCACGGATAGACACGCTGGGAGTAGTAGCGATGCTGATGATTATTTGCGGTCATTTCATATATCACGGTATGCGCCATGTCGGTTTGCAGGAGTCGACGGGTGTGCCGTTTGCTGACAACGCAGTAGGGCGGATGAATTTTGTGATGGCGCAGTTCTTAGGGTATGCGTGCAATATAGCCACAAACATATATTTTATGATAACCGGCTACTTCCTTGTGAAGCCCAGAACGTTGTCGTATGCCGTCAGCAAGTCGTGGAAGCTATGGCGTACGATAGTGTTCTACACCTTGTCCGTTTATGTCGTGCTTTGCGCTACGGGGGCGATGGATTTCTCCGTCTCGCAAATGATTGAGCAGCTGATGCCTATACATAGCCGCAAGTACTGGTTTATGTCCAACTATATTGTGGTGCTCTTGCTGTCGCCGTTTGTGTCGAAGGCACTCGACGCGCTGGCGAAGAAGGAGTATCAGGGACTGTTGCTGGTTCTGCTGCTGCTCAACTTTGCTGAAGGCAGTTGGGGGTATGGCGGCATCTTTAGCGGTGGCATGTCTTTGGTGTTCTGCCTCTCGCTCTTCACGCTGGGCGGCTATCTGAAGAAGTTTCCTCTGCCTGCGTTCCGCTTCGACCATGTAGCCTATCTCATGGGCTATCTTTCGATATGTCTGTTCTTTACGCTTAACAGTTATGTGAGTCAGTTGGGAGTGTTTGGCGATGCTGATACGCTGCTGAATATCAGGGCGTTGGCAAATAATAGTGTACCACTGCTTAGTTCGGTATGCTTCTTCCTTGTGTTTGCAAGTGGCAGGTGGAGCGTGCCGAACGGTGTTTCGCGCCTTGCGGTAGGCTGCAGTCCGTACATCATGGCTGTGTACCTGATACACGACAACGTATATCTGCGTCCGTTGTTGTGGGACGGGGTGGTGCGTCCGTTGAATTATGTCAACAGCTGCTGGTTTCTGCCTTATTGCGTTGCGGTGGTTGTTGCGGTGTTTGTATTCTGCCTGTCTGTGGAATACGTAAGGCAGAAAGTAGTGTCGTTAATAAAGAAATAAATGCATTTATTTTGTATTGTGTTCGATTTGCACTAACTTTGCATCATTATGATAGAAGTGAAAGTAAAAGACGCTGCTTTGCGTGAAGCGGCGATGCAAGATATGGATGCTTTCCTCGGCGTGTTCATCAACGCTACGAAGGAGGCTATTGGCGGCGAACTCAATGCTGAAAATATGCAGCAGTTGAGTGTGGCGCAAATTACGTTGTTGGCTTATGACATCCTGCACGAGGAGGTTATGGACGGCGGATTTGTGCAGCTGATATACAACGGCTACGGCGGATTTATCTTCGACAATCCGTTTGCGAAGGTGCTGCGCGACTGGGGCTTGCGCGACCTCGCGAAGATGCTCTTTGCTGTGCGCAAGCTCTACAAGGAATATGGCGCAAAGATACAGCGCGAGTGTAGCGACGACGAGTTTATGGCTATGTTCGAGCAGTTCCCCGAGTTCGACGACTACGACGATGAGTTCGTGGAGAACGAGGAGAACTGGACAGAGGCTGTAGCCCGTTATGTAGACGAACACATAGAGGAGTTCGTCGTTATTGAGGAATAAAAAAAGAGAGAAGGGTCGGCGGTGCAGGATGTTTTGCAATTATCAGCTACACCTGCGGCTTTCGGCTTCAAGACAATTATGAACAAGGAACAGGAACTCATTAGAAAGAAAAGTCCGGTGAGCATACGCAACAAGAAGGCTTCGTTCGAATACTTCTTTGTGGAGACATACACCGCCGGTATAGTGCTTACGGGCACCGAGATTAAGTCAATCAGACTCGGAAAGGCGAGTCTGGTTGACACTTTCTGTTATATAAACAACGGCGAGGTCTGGGTGAAAGGCATGAACGTTTCGCCCTATTTCTATGGCTCGTTCAGCAATCACGAGGCGCGTCGCGACCGCAAGTTGCTGCTCACGCGCCGCGAGATATCCAAGCTCGAGGCGGCTACCAAGCAGCCCGGCTTCACCATTGTGCCCATACTCGTGTTCATCGACGAACACGGACGCGCTAAGGTGGACATCGCGCTCTGTCGCGGTAAGAAGGAGTACGACAAGCGTCAGACTCTGAAGGAGAAGGAAGACCGTCGTGAGATGGATCGCGCGATGAAACGCTATTAAACACACACACGAAATAGATGAAGAAGACTTTAAACGAAGTCGTTAAAGACAGGATAATGATACTCGATGGTGCGATGGGCACCATGATACAGCAATACGCGCTGACCGAAGAGGACTTCCGTGGCTATCGCTACCGCAAGACACCAGGACTGATGAAGGGCAACAACGATATGCTCAACATCACGCGCCCAGACGTGGTGAGCGATATCCACCGCAAGTATCTTGAGGCAGGTGCCGACATAATCACCACGAACACGTTCAGCTCGCAGCGCATTTCGCAAGCCGACTACCACTTGGAGGAAGCAGCACGCGAGATGGCTCTCGCCGGAGCACGATTGGCACGCAAGGCTGCCGACGAGTTCGCTACCGACGAACGCCCGCGCTTCGTGGCAGGCTCGGTGGGTCCTACGAACAAGACCTGCTCAATGAGCCCCGACGTGAGCAATCCGGCTGCACGCGAAATCGACTATCTGACGCTCTACGACGTGTATCTCGAACAGATAGAGGCACTCGTGGAGGGTGGGGTGGACATCATTCTCATAGAGACGGTGTTCGACACGCTCAACGCCAAGGCTGCCATCGACGCAACGATGGAGGCTGAGCGCAGAACTGGCAAGCCCCTGCCCATAATGCTCAGCATCACCGTGAGCGACCTCGCAGGCAGAACGCTCAGCGGACAGACCCTTGAGGCTGTGCTGGCAAGCGTGAGCAGCTATCCGCTCTTCTCTATCGGACTCAACTGCTCGTTCGGTGCACCGCAGATGAAGCCGTTCTTGAAGGAACTGGCGCGAAAGTCACCTTATTATATTAGTGCATATCCCAACGCCGGTCTGCCCAACAGTATGGGCGAATACGACGAGACGGCAGAGTCGATGGCTCCGCAGATGAAGGAGTACGTTGACGAGGGGCTGGTGAACATCATAGGCGGCTGCTGCGGCACAACCGAGAAGTTCATTGCCGAGTATGCAAAGATTGTAGAAGGCAAGCTGCCGCACACGCCGCAGCCGAAGTCGCAGACTATGTGGCTCAGCGGACTGGAGTTGCTCGACGTGACGCCCGACATACGCTTCGTCAACGTAGGCGAGCGTTGCAACGTGGCAGGCTCGCGCAAGTTTCTGCGCCTTATAAATGAAAAGAATTACGACGAGGCGGTCAGCATAGCACGCAAGCAGGTGGCTGACGGAGCCTTGGTGATAGACGTAAACATGGACGACGGTCTGCTCGACGCACGCGAGGAGATGCGCACGTTCCTTAACATAATAGCCTCGGAGCCCGACATAGCGAAGGTGCCGGTGATGATCGACTCGTCTAAATGGGACGTTATCACCGCCGGACTGCAATGTGTGCAGGGCAAGGCGATAGTCAACTCTATCTCGCTGAAGGAAGGCGAGGAGGTGTTCCTCAGTCATGCCCGCGACGTGATGCGCTACGGTGCCGCGGTCGTGGTGATGTGCTTCGACGAGAAAGGACAGGCTACAACATACGAGCGACGCATAGAGATAGCCGAGCGTGCATATCGTCTGCTCACGGAGAAGGTGGGCATGAACCCGCTTGACATCATCTTCGACCCTAACGTGCTTGCCATAGCTACTGGCATGAGCGAGCACGACAACTATGCGCTCGACTTCATACGCGCTACGGAGTGGATCCGCACCAACCTGCCCGGCGCGCATATCAGCGGCGGTGTGAGCAACCTCTCGTTCTCGTTCCGTGGCAACAACTACATACGCGAGGCGATGCATGCCGTGTTCCTCTATCACGCCATAGGCAAGGGCATGGACTTCGGCATCGTCAATCCGGCTACGAAGGTGGCTTACGGCGACATTCCTGCCGACCAGCTCGAGATTCTTGAGGACGTGGTGCTCAATCGACGCCCCGACGCTTCGGAGCGTCTTGTGGAGCTTGCTGAGAAGATAAAGCTGCAGCAGGAAGCACTGAAGAACGGTGCGGCTATGGGCGTGGCAACCGCTTCGGCTGCCGAGCCGGAGTGGCGTAAGGCAGATGTGGCTGAGCGCTTGGCTACGGCTCTCGTGAAGGGCGTAGCCGACTATATGGAGGACGACCTGCAGGAGGCACTTACGGTGTATCCGAAGGCGGTGGACATAATAGAAGGTCCGCTCATGGCGGGCATGAACAAGGTGGGCGAACTCTTCGGTTGTGGCAAGATGTTCCTGCCGCAGGTGGTGAAGACGGCGCGCACCATGAAGAAGGCGGTGGCTATACTGCAACCGTACATCGAAGCCGACAAGAAGGAAGGCACAACGACAGCCGGAAAGGTGCTCATGGCTACCGTGAAAGGCGATGTGCACGACATCGGCAAGAACATCGTAGATGTGGTTATGTCGTGCAACAACTACGAGGTGATTGACCTCGGAGTGATGGTGCCGGCAGAGCAGATTGTGAAGAAGGCTGTGGCTGAACAGGTTGACATGATCGGACTGAGCGGACTCATCACGCCGAGTCTGGAGGAGATGGTGAACGTGGCTACAGAGATGGAGCGTGCCGGACTTGATCTGCCCATCATGGTGGGCGGCGCTACGACGTCGGAGATGCACGTAGCGCTGAAGATTGCGCCCGTGTACAGCGGCATCGTGGTGTGGGTGAAAGACGCGGCGCAGAACCCGCTTGTGGCGCAGCGACTGATGAACGCCGCCGACCGCAAAAAGTTCAAAGCCGAACTGGACGAACGCTATGCGCGTCTGCGCAAGGAGTATGCTGCACATCAGCAGAAACTCTCGTCGCTCGATGAGGCTCGCAAGAATAAACTCAATTTGTTTGAGTGAACTTAATTCGTTAGAATAAAATACTTCCCACGTAGTTGGGGCTTTAATATATTTATTATGGTATTCAAGAAGAAAAGAGTTTGGCACTGTCTGCCTGGACAGGAGCCGACAGAACTTGACAAAAGAGTAATGTATTGGGAGAATAAGGGTAAGGAGGTGCCGTCGCGCGACCTTATCAAGACTCCTGAACAGATAGAAGGCATACGCCGCAGTGGAGTGGTGAACACCGGTGTGCTCGATGAGGTGGCTAAGCATATCCGTGCTGGCATGAACACTCTCGAGATCGACCAGATATGCTACGACTACTGTACAGCACATGGCGCTGTGCCGGCTTGTCTCAACTACGAGGGCTTCCCGAAGAGTGTCTGTACAAGTATCAACGAGGTGGTGTGCCACGGCATTCCGAAGGAAGAGGATGTTCTGCAGGAGGGCGACATTGTGAATGTCGACTTCACAACTATCCTCGACGGCTACTATGCCGACGCTTCGCGCATGTTCATCATCGGCAAGACAACACCCGAGAAGGAGCAGCTGGTGCGTGTGGCTAAGGAGTGTCTGGAGATTGGTATGGAGGCAGCTAAGCCTTATAGCTTTGTGGGCGACATCGGTCACGCCATACAGAAGCACGCCGACAAGTATCACTATGGCATCGTGCGCGACCTATGCGGTCATGGCGTTGGATTGAAGTTCCACGAGAAGCCCGACGTGATGCACTACGGACACAAGGGTACGGGTATGCTGCTTGTGCCGGGCATGGTGTTCACAATTGAGCCGATGGTCAACATGGGCACATGGAAGGTGTTCATTGATGCTGACGACGAGTATGGCTGGGAGGTTATCTCGGGCGACGAGAAACCGAGCGCACAGTGGGAGCACACCTTCGTGATGACTGAGCACGGCGTGGAGATATTGACACATTAATGTTTGTTGAATTATTAATTATTAATTATTAATTATTAATTATTAATTGGCTTGCGCCACGATAATTAATAATTAGAACAATAAGATAATTAATAATTAACAATTAAAAATTAATAAAAATGTATATATTAGGTATAGAGAGCAGCTGCGACGACACAAGTGCAGCAGTGCTCAACGACAACATATTGCTGAGCAACGTAACGGCTTCTCAGGATGTACACCGCGAGTATGGTGGTGTGGTTCCAGAGCTTGCGTCGCGTGCTCATCAGCAGAATATCGTGCCAGTGGTAGATGCTGCGCTGAAGCGTGCCGGCATCACGAAGGAGCAGCTGTCGGCTGTGGCTTTCACACGCGGACCAGGACTAATGGGATCGCTGCTCGTGGGCGTGAGCTTCACAAAGGGCTTTGCGCGCAGTCTGGGCATACCGATGATCGACGTAAACCACTTGCAGGGTCACGTGCTGGCTCACTTCATAAAGGAGAAGCCAGAGGACACTACGCCGCCGTTCCCGTTCCTCTGTCTGCTCGTGTCGGGTGGCAACTCGCAGATTGTAAAGGTGAACGCCTACAACGATATGGAGGTGCTCGGTCAGACTATTGATGACGCAGCAGGAGAGGCTATCGACAAGTGTTCGAAGGTGATGGGTTTGGGTTATCCAGGCGGTCCTGTCATCGACCGCTTGGCGCGTCAGGGCAATCCGCTTGCGTACAAGTTCTCCGAACCGCACATACCGGGCTTGGACTATAGTTTCAGTGGCTTGAAGACATCGTTCCTGTACAGTCTGCGCAAGTGGGTTCAGGACGATCCCGACTTCGTTGAACATCACAAGAATGACCTCGCAGCGAGTCTTGAGCATACTATCGTAAACATATTGATGAAGAAACTGCGTCTTGCTGTGAAGCAGACTGGCATCAAGCATGTTGCTGTTGCGGGCGGTGTGTCTGCCAACAACGGACTGCGTAATGCTTTCCACGATCACGCGAAGCGTTTTGGCTGGACTATCTATATTCCGAAGTTCAGCTATACAACGGACAATGCGGCGATGATTGGCATCACAGGATACTATAAATACCTGGATAAAGACTTCTGCTCAATAGATAAGCCGGCGTTCAGCAAGGTTACATTCAAATAAGTAAATAATCATAAACAAAAAGAAATACAAAATGGAATTTGAAAAGAAAATACTTAGTCGCGAGATACAACAGTTTCTTTATGGATCTGGTCTTACTGTAGGCTCGGCAGAAAGCTGCACAGGCGGACGCATAGCAGAGTCGATAATCGCTGTTCCGGGTGCGTCAACTTACTTTAAGGGTGGTGTTATCTCATATACCAATGAGGTGAAGGAAAACCTGCTCGGTGTTGATCACAGTCTGCTTGAGGAGAAGACTGCTGTGTGCGAGGATGTGGCAAAGGAAATGGTAAAGGGTGCAATTAAGGCTCTCAATGTAGATTTCGCCATTGCGTCTACCGGAACAGCTGGTCCTGGTGGTGGCACAGCAGCAATTCCTGTCGGTACAATTTGGCTCGCCTGTGGCAATGCAGATAACATTATTACCATGAAACTCACGGAGGATTACGGTCGCGACATCAACCTTGCCATCGCAACAAGCAAGGCTCTGCAGATGTTTATCGGCTTTCTGAAGGACAATATGCCAAAGACAGAAGACAATGGTGTAGCTCCTAAGATTCCTGTTACGGAGTAAAGTAGGTGAACTTGGTTAAGTCTTTATTCTCCAAAATGGGTAAAAATCAGCACTATAGCACATAAAATGCGTCTGAAAACAAAAAAAACATTAAATACACAACTTTATTTAATGGAATGTTTTGCGGTTTCGAAAAAAGTCGTTAATTTTGCACTCTGTTTGGAATAGGTATCAAAAACGAATACAAAAAAGAAGATAGAAATGTCGAAAATTTGTCAGATTACGGGAAAAAAAGCCCAGATAGGTAACAACGTATCACACTCAAAGCACCGCACAAAGCGTTCTTTCGATGTGAACTTGTTCAGCAAGAAGTTCTACTATGTAGAGGAAGGTTGCTGGATTAGCCTCAAAATTAGCGCAGCGGGTCTGCGTCTCATCAACAAAGTGGGCTTGGACGCTGCCCTCAAGCAGGCTGTGTCTAAAGGCTATTGTGACTGGAGTGACATTAAAGTAATAGGAGAATAAGTAAATGGCATCAAAGAAAGCAAAGGGCAATAGAGTTCAGGTAATTCTCGAGTGCACCGAAATGAAGAATAGCGGTCAGCCTGGTACAAGCCGTTACGTGACTACCAAGAATCGTAAGAACACTCCCGACCGTATGGAATTAATGAAGTATAACCCCATCCTTAAGAAGATGACTCTTCACAAGGAGATTAAGTAATAATACATAGACTATGGCAAAGAAAGCGGTCGCTACCCTCCGTGAAGGTTCTATGGATGGTCGCGCATACACAAAGGTTATCAAGATGGTACGTAGCCCGAAGACTGGTGCTTACGTATTTGACGAGCGTATGGTTGCCAATGAGGCAGTAAAGGACTTTTTCAAGAAGTAATATTCTGAAAGTTTAAATATAATGGGATGCATTGAACGTTGATTCAATGCATCCTTTTTTCGTATATAGAGGGTGGTTTTCTTTTGTTTTGAGGCGGTTTACATGTTGTTTGCTTTGGCGTGCTTCGCAGGTTTGTTATAAGGATCGATTTGTTGTTATGTCGTTGATATTCAGGTAATTGTCTGTTCTAAAAAACTTTAAAAAACCTTTCGTGCTTGTTTCTAAATTTGCACAATTCGATAATTTTGAGTAATTTTGCACACGGTAAGAAAAAAGGATAGCGTATGCTTGTTGTTTTAGTGAGGCTATCTGAAAGTATCTAACGGAGTTTTGATATGCGTATGAATTGGTTTTATCGCCTATCATGGACGCTGTTTTCGGTGAAAACTTCTTCTGTTTGTTTTGAAGAAGTGGAAGCTCTACATTGATATAACGTTTGTTCCGGGGTGGAAGAGATGTTGTATGTGTTTAAGGGAAAGGGTTCGGGCTCCACAAACAATTTAACATGATTAGAATTTTTAGAATTGTATTATTTGTAGTATGTGTATTTGGGGTAAATCCCGTAATGTTAGCGGAAGAAACGGTTGAAAAGAAAACTGTTTGCACAAAAGAATTTGATTGGGAACCGGTGATGAATGCAATCATTCAGGTTGAAAGTGCGGGAAATACAAAAGCCGTTAGAGGTAAGTCGTGTGGTGCGATGCAGATTACACCAATTCTCGTAGCAGAATGTAACAACATTCTCAAAGGACGCAATAGTAAGACACGTTATACGCTACGTGATCGCTTTAACTTGGAAAAGTCGAAGGAGATGTTCTTGCTTATGCAGTCGAAATTTAATCCAAGTAATAACGTGGAGAAAGCCATACGTGCATGGAATGGTGGCAATAATTACAACAAGAAACGCACTCAAAGATACTTTGAGAAGGTTATGAAGGAATTGAAAAAACAATAAACTTTAATGATAGACGCTCTGCAAGACTTCGTTTTTGCAGAGCGTTTTTGCTTTTATGTACTTGGTTGCTCTTTGTGGAGACGGATGTTTGAGATTGTCTTTTTGCAGATATAGAGTGGAGCTTTACTTGATATATAACAACTGTATAGTCGAAACTTTGTTTGTTTAGTATAAAACGCATGAAAAAGTGCAATTTCTTACGAAAAAGTGGAGTGAAAATTTGGTAGTTTCCCTAAAAGTAACTACCTTTGCACTCGCAATTCAGAAATGAGTTGCTTGCATAAAGATAGAGTATGCACCCTTAGCTCAGTTGGTAGAGCAACTGACTCTTAATCAGTGGGTCTAGGGTTCGAATCCCTAAGGGTGTACAAACTTTGAAACATATATAAAACAACTGATGCACCCTTAGCTCAGTTGGTAGAGCAACTGACTCTTAATCAGTGGGTCTAGGGTTCGAATCCCTAAGGGTGTACAAACTTTGAAACATATATAAAACAACTGATGCACCCTTAGCTCAGTTGGTAGAGCAACTGACTCTTAATCAGTGGGTCTAGGGTTCGAATCCCTAAGGGTGTACAAAAAAGGTGTTATCCGATTGGATAACACCTTTTTTGTATCTATATTTTAACAGACCTTAGTGGGTCTGTATCCACCAATTAGTGTGTTTTTTCGACTCTTTAATTTCTGAGCGTGTAGACGGGTCAGAAATAGTTATGCCCGAAAAGTGGTTTACTTTTGTCTCCCCATGTGTCTTTCCTGAGAGGATATAGTTTGTATTTGCTTTGTACGGCACGAGACGTTGTAGTACTGCGTTGAACTGTTCGTAGGTGTTGTTGTCGTTCGTGCAGAGGTTGCGTACATAGTCATCGAAGTCGAAGAATATGGTAGGCGTGAACGTTTCTCCATCGAGATCCTGCACGTTGTTAAGGCGATCGGTGTCGAACGTGTGTTTGGTGTTGATGTATTTCATCATGGCAACCATCTCGTCCATGTATCTGCAGTCGGTAACACCGATTGTGCCGTATGGAGCACTATAGTTGGTGTAGTAATCGTAAAAGTTGTCGCAGACCGCCTGATAATTGGGTTCTGTTGCCATCAGATGTTGATATATGCGATGGTAGGGCATGCCTTTATCAATCACCTCGCTTGTTGAGGCTATGATATAGTCGGTTGCGTCCTTTAGGTCGTAAGCAACTTCCATGCACGACATATAGCAATCGTCAAACAGGATGAACTGCATCTTCATTCCGGCTGCTTTGATGCTTTCTGCAAAGTCATCAATGTCTATCTTGTAGCCATTCTCTAAACCGCCGAAATAGCGCGATTTCTTTGCTTTGAACACCGTGGAGCTTGGTATCCAGCCCATGCCGTGACAGCCCACAATCATGGCGTAGCGGTGCGCCGGCGCGTACTCCTTCACCTTGTTCAGCAGTTCCACTCTACCATTTGTCGTGAGATATATGGGCGAATAGAACTTCTCGAGTGTGTCCTGCTTGCATACACCCTTGTCGTATTTTATATTTATCAGTGCACTCTGCTTTTTATCCTTTGCGATGAACACTACGAGGCGTGTGTTACTCAACCCTTTGTTGCTCTCAATGGCTCTTTTCATTCCTGCGATATTGTCAAGCAGGTATTTGTATAGATTGGTGCTATGAGGCATGAAGACGAATATCGTTTTCTCTGCTATTTGGGGCTCTGTTGGCGTATTGGGTTCATTCTCCGTACAGGCAGTGGTACAGAGTATACAGGGCGCAAGAAAAGCGAGTTTTATGAGCTTGTGCATATTAATTATGTATTGGTAGTAAACGGAAAGGAGGCTATGTTCTCCATGCTGTTGTCTGCATCGTTGTGTGATAACAATCAAATGTTATGCTGTGCAGACTATAGTGTGGAAATCATAGCCTCCTGCGGTTTGTATTATAAATGTTTTGACAAGTCAGGTTGCTTACTTGTTCTTCAGTGCTGCGATAGACTCCTTCAGTGCAGCTATCTTCTCTTCTGAGTCGCTCTGCTTCTTGCGCTCGAGTGCCACAACAGCCTCCGGAGCGTGAGCCACGAACTTCTCGTTAGAGAGTTTCTTCTTGATGCCTGCGAGGAATCCTTCGAGGTGCTTCAGCTGAGCTTCCTGCTTCTCTATCTCTGCAGTAACGTCAATCATATCGCCAAGAGGCACTGCGAACTCGTCTGTGCCCACCATGAAGGCAGCAGCCGTTGTGTCCTTCTCCGATACTACGTTGATAGCCGAGAGGTTAGCCATCTTCTTTATTACTGAAGCGTAAGCTTCGTAGTTGTTCTGCTGCAGTGCCTGCAGTTCGAGAGCATCCTTGTTCGGGATGTTCTTCTGGTTGCGCATGGTGCGCACGCCAGCCACGATGAGCTTCACGTTCTCAATAGCTGCTACTATGGCGTCGTCGTCGGCAGTAGGAGCATCGAGCTTCAACTCAGCGCGCATGATCGATTCGTTCTCCTTGCGGTCGTATATGTGCTGCCAGAGTTCTTCTGTGATGAACGGCATGAACGGATGGAGCATCTTCAGCAGAGTCTCGAAGAAAGCGAGTGTCTGCTCGTAGCTTGTGCGGTCGATAGGCTGGCCGTATGCCGGCTTCACCATCTCGAGATACCAGCTTGAGAACTCGTCCCAGAACAGTTTGTACACAGCCATAAGTGCCTCAGAGATGCGATACTTAGAGAAGAGGTCGTTCACCTCAGCGTTGGTCTGCTTCAACTTAGCCTCGAACCACTTTGCTGCGATATTGTTGGCCTCTGGCTGCTCGGTATCAGCCACCTGCCAGCCCTTTACAAGACGGAATGCGTTCCAAATCTTGTTGTTGAAGTTGCGTCCCTGCTCGCAGAGGCTCTCGTCGAAGAGAATGTCGTTGCCGGCAGGAGCCGAGAGCATCATGCCCATGCGCACGCCGTCGGCACCATACTTCTCAATGAGGGCGATAGGGTCGGGCGAGTTGCCGAGTGACTTCGACATCTTTCTGCCCAGCTTGTCGCGCACGATACCTGTGAAGTATACGTTGCGGAACGGCACGTCCTTCATGTACTCCTCGCCAGCCATAATCATACGGGCCACCCAGAAGAAGATGATGTCCGGACCGGTTACGAGGTCGCTTGTGGGGTAGTAGTATTTAATCTCCTCGTTGCCCGGATTGTTGATGCCGTCGAACAGCGATACAGGCCAGAGCCATGAAGAGAACCAAGTGTCGAGTGCGTCCTCGTCGTGAACGAGCTGGTCGGCTGTGATGTTCTCGTAGCCCTCAATCTTGCGAGCCTCTTCGAGCGCCTCCTCTGCGGTGAGTGCTACTACGTACTTCTCCTCTTCGCCTTCGGCTGTGGGCAGGAAGTAAGCCGGGATGCGGTGACCCCACCAGAGCTGGCGCGAGATACACCAATCTTGAATGTTCTCCAGCCAGTTGCGGTATGTTGTTACGTACTTTGTCGGGTGGAACTTGATCTTGCCCTCGAGCACCGGTGGCAGAGCGATGTCTGCGAAGTGCTTCATCGAGAGGAACCACTGCTTGCAGAGACGCGGCTCTACGGCTGTGTCCTGGTTGCGCTCCGAGTAGCCCACCTTGTTGTCGTAGTCCTCAATCTTCTCTACCAGTCCGGCAGCCTTCAGATCCTCTACAATCTGCTTGCGCACGTCCATGCGGTCCATGCCTACGTACATGCCTGCAGCTTCAGAGATGGTGCCGTCGGGGTTGAAGATATCGATAGTCTCGAGGTTGTGCGTCTTGCCGAGTGCGTAGTCGTTCACGTCGTGAGCAGGAGTAACCTTCAGACAGCCTGTACCGAACTCGATATCTACGTAGCGGTCCTCGATAACCGGGATAACGCGGTTCACCAACGGTACAATCACCTTGTGACCGCGCAGCCACTGGTTCTTCGGGTCCTTCGGGTTAATACACATTGCTGTGTCGCCCATGATAGTCTCTGGGCGTGTAGTAGCCACAACAGCGTAGTAGCGTCCGTCGGCGTCCTGATGCAGCACCTCGCCCTCGCAGCCAGTCGGCACAACCGGGTTCACGTCTGCGTCAGCCACATAGTAGCGAAGGTTGAACAGATGGCTTTTCTCGTCGCGGTAGATAACCTCTTCGGTAGAAAGCACGGTCTGTGCCTTCGGGTCCCAGTTCACCATGCGCAGACCGCGGTAGATAAGTCCCTTTTTGTAGAGGTCCACGAACACCTTCAGCACGCTCTCAGAGCGCTTCTCATCCATAGTGAACGCTGTGCGGTCCCAATCGCAAGACGCACCGAGACGGCGCAGCTGCTTGAGGATGATTCCACCATGTTCGTTTGTCCAGTTCCAAGCGTGCTCAAGGAACTGTTCGCGAGTGAGGTCGCGCTTCTTGATGCCCTGCTCTGCAAGACGATTTACTACCTTAGCCTCCGTAGCAATCGAAGCGTGGTCGGTGCCAGGTACCCAACAAGCATTCTTTCCCTCCATGCGTGCGCGGCGCACGAGGATGTCCTGAATGGTGTTGTTGAGCATGTGGCCCATGTGCAACACGCCAGTCACGTTTGGCGGCGGTATAACGATAGTGTAGGGGGCACGTCCGTCGGGCTTGCTACTGAAGAGTTTGTTGTCAAGCCAGTACTGATACCATTTCGATTCCACTGCTTGTGGATCGTATTTGCTTGCTAATTCCATACTGATTGTATCTGTTTTGTTTATATTCTATATTTCTTAACTTGCAAAATTAGTAAAAATACGTGGGATAATCGCCGTTTTAGTTCAATAATTATATAATAATGTGTTAAGTGTATGCTATAATTTTGGCTTGTGTTGGAATATATAGCAAATGGTGGATATGTATAACAAAAAAGAGGATGTTACATGAAGTAATATCCTCTTTTTGTGACTCCGGCAGGATTCAAACCTGCAACCTTCTGATCCGTAGTCAGATGCTCTATTCAGTTGAGCTACGGAGCCATTGTTTAAAGCTTTAAGTGTTGTTCCTTAAAAGCGAGTGCAAAGGTAGTGGTTTCTGATGAAACTGCCAAATGTTTTTGTGACTTTTTTGAAGAAAATGTTGAAAAAGTTGATTTCTTTACTTTAAATTCTCTTCTGTAGGCGAATTATATAATAAATTCGTATCTTTACATACCATTTGATGGTAAAGTAAATATTCGCATGAATAGTGCTACATATATGCTATTAACGCAAATCGGTATAATAAGAATGTATAATCTATATAAATAATAAAGTATGATAAGTTTTCTTTTATCTATTGTGGTGAGTATTGCGTCATTTGGCGCAGTAGGCAACAATGAGTCGGTGAACAATGCTGAGGCGATAAACCGCGCCATAGAGCATTGCGCCGAGCAGGGTGGTGGACGCGTGGTTGTACCATGTGGTGAATATTACACGGGGTCGATATATCTGAAGTCGGGTGTTATGCTCTTTCTTGAGCAGGGTGCTGTGCTGAAGGGTGTGCATGACATAGATGCTTATGCTTCCTTAAAGACCACGCTTGACCTCTCGCGCTACGAGAGTGGGCAAGGTACGGTGAATTATAACTCTGCCACCGATCCGCAGTGGTCTAAGGCGATGGTGTTTGCTGTCGGTGTGAGTAATGCTGGCATTGAGGGTAAGGGATGCATTGACGGAGCGGATGTGCGCAATCCGCTTGGTGAGGAACACATGCGCGGTCCGCATACCGTGCTGATGGCTGGTTGCAAGCGTATGAAGTTTGAAGGTTTCAGTGTGAAGCGCTCTGCCAACTATGCTTTTCTGGGCTACCAGATAGAAAAGTCGCAGTTTCATAATCTATATATAGAAGGCGGATGGGATGGCATACACATCCGTGGGGCGAAGTGTGTGGAAATTGCGCATTGCGAGATGCACACTGGCGACGATGCTATTGCGGGCGGTTACTGGGAACGCATGAGCATCAACCACAACGTACTAAACTCTTCGTGCAATGGTATACGTATGATTATGCCATCGGTAGGCTTGGACATTACTGATAACGAAATATATGGTCCTGGAAAGTTTGAGCACATCACATCGCACCGCACACGTTCTGAGGCAGCTGTAAATCTTGAGCCTGGCGGATGGGGTAAGGCTCCGGGACGCATGGATAAAATTTGTATTCTGCGCAACAAGGTGAGCTATGTTCTAACACCGCTCTGCGTTACGCTTAGTGATGACAATACGATGGGACGTTTATTGGTGGAAGACCTTGAGGCTCGTGGCATAACACGTATGGCACTATCGGTGAAGAGTTGGGGTAATGCGCCTACCGATTGTGTGGTGATGCGCCGTTGCGATATGGAGTTTGATGGCATCGATGATCCTGCATTGCCGGCATGGTTCGAGAACCGTCCTACTGACCAGTGGCCCATTTTTCCAGTTTGGGGCATGTATTTCCGCAATGTGAAGAAGGTGGATGTGCAGGATGTGAAGCTGTTTGTAAAAGGAAAGGAGTATCGTAAGGCGTGGATGGTGGACAATGTGAAGAAGCATAACCTAAATGTGGTTGATGTTCGTTAAAAAAAATTGAGGGAAGCCAATAAACTCCCCTCAACCAACACAAAAACTAAACTAGACTTAACTAAGTTAATTCAAGACTTTCACAAGCCCTCAATTACTGGTTGCAAATATAATGAATATTTCTGTTATATGCACAATATTGTTGCTAAAAATATCTTAACAAGAATAAAAAACTTCATAAAACTTATATTTTCTATGAATTTGTAGCTTTATTGAGCATAATATAATCCAAGATTACCATTGAAGCCATAGCTTCTACGATAGGTACTGCACGTGGTAGCACGCATGGATCGTGGCGTCCTTTGGCGCATAAAGTAGCAGGATTGCCTGCATTGTCTACAGTTGTCTGCTCTTGAAGAATGGTTGCAGTTGGTTTAAACGCTGTGCGGAAGTAGATATCTTCACCGTTGCTTATGCCTCCTTGTATGCCCCCACTATGATTTGTAACGGTGCGTATGCTTCTATCTTCTGTTATGAATGCGTCGTTCAGTTCGCTGCCGCGTGCAGTAGCGCAGTTGAAACCTTCGCCATATTCAAATCCTTTTGCAGCGTTGATGCTGAGCATTGCAGCACCGAGCATTGCGTGAAGCTTGCCAAATTCGGGTTCACCGATACCCTTAGGACAGCCTTTCACTACGCACGTCACCACACCACCGATGGTGTCGCCCACGGCTTTCATCTCGCCGATGAGTTGCTCCATGCGTTTTGCTGCGATGGGGTCGGGGCAACGTACGGGGTTGTGCTCTATCTCTGCGAAATCGTACTTAGTGTAGTCGCGGTCGAGGATGATATTACCGACCTGTGATGTGTAGGCAGTGATGCTTACGCCCATTTGTCGTAATGCGAGTTTGGCGAGTGCTCCTCCCACACAACGACTTATGGTGATGCGTGCCGACGAACGTCCGCCACCACGATAGTCGCGTATGCCGTATTTGCAGGTGTACGTGAAGTCGGCGTGTGATGGCCGGAAGAGACTACGCAAGTCGTCGTAGTCGGCAGAATGTTGGTTTGTATTGCGCACAATAAATCCTATGGGGCAGCCAGTTGACTTCCCCTCGAACACCCCACTGAGCAGTTCCACTTGGTCTTGCTCGTTGCGTTGTGTCGTTATATGGCTTTGACCAGGGCGACGACGGCGGAGCTCACTTTGTATGAACTCCATGTCGATCAGAATGCCTGCCGGCATTCCGTCGACCACGCCACCGATAGCTTCGCCATGGCTCTCACCGAATGTGGTGAGAGTGAATAGTGTTCCGAATGTATTGTGCATATTTGCTTTTTAGTTTGTTCTTCAATCTGCATTAATCTGCAGGAACGTTTTAGTGGTGGTGTCCGCAGCAACCTCCCTTATGCTCGTGATGTCCGCAGCATCCGTCTTCGTGGTCGTGATGTCCGCATCCACCCTCATGGTGTCCGCATCCACCCTCGCAACCACCGCAGTCGCCTCCGCAACCGCCACCGTTCATGTGGCTGAGCATAGTTTTAATCTCATCCTTTGTAGCCTCGCGGTTTTCGATGATATAGCCTTTGAAGTTAAGTTTCTTGCCTGCGAGTGGGTGGTTGAGGTCTACCTTAACAGCAGCATCACCAATTTCGAGAACAGTGCCGATGAAGAAGTTGCCGTCCTCGTTCTTCAGAGGAATCTGTGCTCCCTTGAATATATTCTTGCTGTCGAATTGTCCGTCTACTGTGAACATCTCCTTGTTGAGTTCGATGACGCGTGATGTCTCATACTCACCGAATGCCTTCTCCTTGTCGAGTTCAAAATCGAATTTCTCACCAAGTTTCAAGTTTTCAAGATGCTCCTCAAGAGCATCAAGAGCTGCATCGAAGCCAGTGATGAATACGAAAGGCTGTTCCTTTGTGGTTTCCTCTACGAGTGTGCGCTCTCCGTTCTCGCTGATTGTGAATAGCTGATACTGTGCTGCGATGAGCTTGTTTGTCTTATTTTCCATTATTTTGTTTGTTATATTTATTTCGTAATATGTGTGATGTAAGTGCAAAGTTAGTGCAAATTAAGCGCATTGCAAAATAAAGTCTGCTTTTTGTTGCAATGGAGTCAGTGGCGTTATTCGTTGTAGATAGCCACTTTGATAACACCATCCTCCCTGTTTTCGAACAGTTGATAAGCTTCTTCTATTCTGCTGAGTGGAAAGCGATGTGTTATGAGTGGTGTGGTGTCAATCTTTCCTTGTTCTATGAGTTGCAGTACCTCCTCACAGTCGCAGCCGTCTACACCGCCAGTCTTGAACGTGAGGTTCTTGCCGTACATGTTTGGCAGGGGCAAAGTCTGCGCCTCGTCGTATAGGGCTACGATTGTTACGATAGCATTGGGACGTGCACACTGCCAAGCCAACTGGAACGTGTCCTTGCCTCCGGCTACCTCCAACACTCTGTCGGCACCGCCGTGGTCGCTGTTGGCTTTTACGAAGTTGTCGCACTCCTTTGGTGTTGTAATCAGAACATCCGGGTAGTGTGCTCTAATGAAGTTGCGACGTTCTTCCGATTGTTCGCAGACGATGATGCGCTTCGGCTGTTTGAGCATTACACTGAGCAGTGTGCAGATGCCCGTAGGACCTGCTCCGATGATGAGCACAGTATCCTCTTCGGTTATCTCGCTGATGCGTGCAGCCCAATAACCAGTAGCAAGCACGTCGCCCACGAACAGGGCCTGCTCGTCTGTAACGCTGTCGGGTATGCGGTTCAGTCCTTGCTCTGCCAATGGTACACGTACATACTCGGTTTGTCCGCCGTCAATGCGACAACCTAAAGCCCATCCTCCGTGCGGCGAAGTGCAGTTGTTCACGTATCCGTGCTTACAGTAGAAGCACTCGCCGCAGAATGTTTCGACGTTTACCGTCACGCGATCGCCAACTTTGAAGCCTTTCACGTCGGCTCCGAGTTGCTCTACGACGCCCACCATCTCGTGGCCTACGGTGATGCCAGGCACTGCTCTTGGTACGCTTCCGTGCTTGATGTGCAAGTCGCTTGAGCAGATGCTTCCTAATGTGACGTGTACGATGGCATCTGTAGGTTCGATAATTGCAGGCTTTTGTTTGTCAACTAAGGCAAACTCACCTTTCTTTATATATGTATATGCTTTCATTATGTTTGCATGTTATACGTGCAAAGGTACAAATAATATAATAAAGGTGGGTGCTTTTTTCACTATATGCAATAAAAAACGCAGAAATCTCTTTAGTGTTTCGCCGTTTTTGTGTAATTTTACCAAAAATAAAAAACAAAAGCTTATGATTGATTATCTTGCACAAAATCTTTGGACTCTTTGGGCAGTACTTGCAATGGTGTGTCTTGTCTTGGAATTGTCATCAGGCGATTTCTACATCACCTGTTTTGGTATTGGTGCGGTGTGTGCGCTTGTCGCCTCCTTGTTCGCTCTGCCGTTTTGGGCACAGGTGGTAATATTTGCCGTATTCTCCGTGTTGTCTATATATTGCATCCGGCCACATCTTGTACATATGCTTGATGCCGATGGCGGTCAGCGCAAGAGCAATGCCGATGCCATCATCGGTAGAGTGGGCAAGGTGACGGAGACCATTAAGGCTGGCGATTACGGCCGTATGAAGCTCGATGGCGACGACTGGAAGGCTGAGTCTGACGAGACGGAGGATCTGCCGGTGGGTACGAAGGTGCGCATCATTGGTAGAGAGAGCATCATTGTGAAAGTTGAAAAAGCGTAAGCTGAGTATTTAAATGTTAGCAATAAACAACTAAATATTAACAACTAAAAATCAAACACTATGGAGTTTATGACAATCTTTCTTATTGCACTTGTAGTGCTTGCTGTTGTCTTTGTAAAGATGGCAGTCGTCATCATCCCTCAAAGCGAGACAAAAATCATCGAACGTCTAGGTAAGTATTATGCAACGCTTAGTCCTGGCGTAAACATTATCATACCTTTCATTGACCGTGCAAAGACCATCGTTGTCAGTGTGCGTGGACGCTATGGCTATTCAACCACTATCGACCTTCGTGAGCAGGTGTACGACTTTGATAAGCAGAACGTAATCACGAAGGACAACATCCAGATGCAGATTAATGCGCTGCTTTATTTTCAGATAGTTGATCCGTTCAAGGCTGTCTACGAAATTGACAACCTTCCGAACGCTATTGAGAAGCTCACACAGACAACGCTGCGTAACATCATCGGCGAGTTGGAGCTCGACCAGACCCTTACCTCTCGCGATACCATCAATACTAAGCTTCGCGCCGTTCTCGATGATGCTACCGACAAGTGGGGTATCAAGGTGAACCGCGTAGAATTGCAGGATATCATTCCGCCGTCAAGCGTGCTTCAGGCAATGGAGAAGCAGATGCAGGCAGAGCGCAACAAGCGTGCGGCAATCCTTACATCAGAAGGCGAGAAGCAGTCGCAGATCCTGCAGTCGGAGGGCGAGAAGGCTTCTACCATCAATCGTGCTGAGGCTGCTAAGCAACAGGAAATCTTGCGTGCAGAAGGCGAGGCACAGGCCCGCATCCGCAAGGCAGAGGCTGAAGCAATCGCTATTGAGAAGATTACGGAGGCTGTGGGCAAGAGCACCAACCCTGCCAACTATCTGCTCGCTCAGAAGTACATCAATATGATGGAGGAACTTGCCCAGGGCGACAAGACAAAGACCGTATTCCTGCCGTTTGAGGCTACGAACATGTTGGGCAGCCTTGGGGGAATAAAGGAATTGTTTAAGGAAACTGGAGATAAGTAAAAGAATTTAAGAAAACATAAATGAACATGAACATTTGTATCTTTGTTGGCGCACGTCCCAACTTCATAAAGATAGCCCCAATCGTTCGCGCCGTTGTCAAAGCTAAGGCTGAGGGCAAAAGCGTAAGTCACAGTCTCGTGTATGCTGGTCGTGAGGACGACCCTACACTCGAACCATCGCTCTTCGACGACCTCCAGATTGGTCGTCCTGACGTATGTTTAGGCGTGGAGTGTAAGAACCTCAACGAACTGACAGGTCAGGTGATGTCTGCCTTTGAGTGCTACCTTCAGGAGCATAAGACGGATGTGGTGATTGTGGTTGACGACCTCGCGTCTACAATGGCTGCAGCCATCGTTGCGAAGAAGCAGGGCATTCGTCTGGCGCATCTTGTGGCAGGCACACGCTCTTTCGACATCTCTATGCCGAAAGAGATAAATCGTCTCGTTATCGACGGACTTTCCGACTTGCTCTTCACGGCAGGCATCGGCGGCAACAGTGCTGCAACACGCGAGGGTGCCGAGTCGTCAAAGATATATATGGTTGGCAATATCCTCATGGACACGTTGCGCTTCAACCATCAGCGTTTCGCTCGTCCTGCAGTGATGGACAATCTTGGTCTGACCGAGAAGAGATACATAGTGTTCACACTCAACCGCAAGGCTATCATCGGCAACGATGACGAGCTGCGTGCGCTACTTGTGAGCATGATGTCGCACACGGGCGACATCCCCGTTGTTGCTCCGCTGCGCCAATTGGCTGCTGATGCCGTGCAGTGCATCGTCAACGAGAACCCGCTGCTCTTCGAGAACCTGCACATCGTTGAGCCACTCGACTATCTCCACTTCGGCTATCTCACAGCCAATGCGCTTGGTGTAGTAACCGACTCCGGCAATGTGGCTGAAGAGGCTACGTTCAACACCGTGCCTTGTATCACGCTCAATAGCTACACCGAGCACATTGAGACCGTAAAGGTTGGTTCTAATGTGCTTGTAGGTGAAGACCCAGTGCTGCTTGGTGAGGAGATGGCACGCATGGTGGACGGCAAATGGAAACATTGTGGCATACCTGAGCGTTGGGATGGCCGCTCGGCAGAGCGTATCGTGCAGACACTTTTGGAGTGCGCAGCAAAGTAAAGACAATCCGCGTCGACCGATGCGGATGTCTGCGTCGACCGATGCGGATGTCTGCGTCGACCGATACGGATGTCTGCGTCGACCGATACGGATGTCTGCGTCGACCGATGCGGATGTCTGCGTCGACCGATGCGAGTGGTAGAAACTTAATACATGAGTCTTCTGTGTTTTGACATAGTATCTTGTATAACCAAATAACCCCTGAATATGAACAGCTACAAATCTATCTGGTGCGCAGCACTCATTGCGCTTAGCATCGTTATCCTTGGTTTTAATATCAAGGGTGGTATTGACAATTTCGCCAACAAAGACCGCAAGGTGTCCGTAAAGGGATTGGCAGAAAAAGAGGTGGATGCCGACAAGGTGACATGGCCTATTGTGTCGAAAGAACTTGGCAACGATTTGCCAGAGCTCTATAAGCGACTGGGTAATACGCAGTCGAAGATAAAGCACTTCCTTACTGCCAATGGTGTGAAGCCTGAGGAGATAAGCGTAAATGCGCCGAGCGTCATCGACCTCAATGCCGACCAGTACAGCAACAATCAGCGCACATACCGCTACAATATCACATCGGTCATCACTGTCACATCACGCAATGTGAAGCTTGTACGCTCCATCATCGCTCGCCAGGGCGAACTGCTGAAAGAGGGCGTAGCCATCGTCGATGGAGGTTACGAAAACCAAGTGAAGTACGAGTACGTATCGTTCAAGGAGATGAAACCGAAGATGATGGAGGAGGCCATTGCCAATGCGGAAAAGACGGCTGCACAGTTTGCGGAGAACTCAAAGAGCCAACTCAACAAGATTGTCTCAGCCGACCAAGGACAGTTCTCCATTGAAGACCGCGATCAGAGCACACCTTATATCAAGAAGGTTCGCGTTGTGACCACAATTGTTTATTCGTTGAAAGATTAGATTAGTGCAGACTTTAATCTGCATATTTAATAATGTAAAAGTGTTGGAAAGCAAGGAAAAGGAAATAGGAACCACATCGCTATGGGGGCGAAAATCGGGGGAGGGGCTTTACCGCTTCCTCACCCAAGCTCCTGTCTATCGTGTTATACTGACGATGGCGGTGCCTACGATAATCTCCATGCTTGTAACCTGCCTTTACAACATCGTCGACACCTACTTCGTCGGACAGATTGACACACAATCTACGGCGGCAGTAGGTGTCGTTTTTTCGTTGATGTGCCTCATTCAGGCACTTGGAGCATTCTTCGGACAGGGCAGCGGCAGCTATATGTCGCGCGAGTTGGGTGCCAGACGGCGCGACAATGCTTCCGTCATGGCTGCCACCGGACTCGTCTATGCTTTGCTTGTAGGCATAGTGGTCTGCGTCAGCGGACTCCTCTTGCTGCGCCCTCTGTCGCTGTGGCTTGGCAGCACTCCCACCATTCTTCCTTACACCGAGCAATACATGGCTATCATCCTGCTTGGTGCTCCTTTTCAGATAGCCGCTTTCGCACTCAATAGTCAGCTGCGTATGCAGGGCAATGCGCGCCACGCCATGTGGGGCATCATTGCCGGTGCGCTGCTGAACGTGGTACTCGACCCCGTGCTTATCTTCGTTTGTTCGCTCGGACTGCGTGGTGCGGCACTTGCTACAGTTGTCGGACAGATTGTAAGTTTCCTTATATTATATATAATGTGTAGTCGTAGCTCAGCTTCTGCGGTGCGTCTGCAGTTACGTCGTTTCTCGCTGCGACTCCATTTGGTGAAGGAGATAGTGTATGGTGGTTCGCCATCGTTGTCGCGCCAAGGGTTGGCAAGCATAGCAGTTGTGCTCTTGAACCTCGCGGCAGCCGATTATGGAGATGCAGCAATTGCGGCAATGTCCATAGTCAGTCGTGTCACGATGTTCGTTATGTGCGTCATTGTGGGGCTTGGTCAGGGCTTCCAACCGTTCTGTGGCTATTGCTACGGAGCGCAACTCTATAAGCGTATGCACCAAGGCTTTTGGTTCACGGTAGTGACTGGCACGGTCTTTCTTGTCATAGTGTCGGGCGTTGTGTTCTACTTCGCCGAGGCGACAGTACGCCTCTTTCGCGATGACCCCATCGTGATAGCTGTCGGTGTTACTACGCTGCGCTGGCAGTTGGCTGCTTATCCACTCAACGCCTTCATCATGACTGGTAACATGATGCTGCAGACCACTCGCCGCCCGTTCCGCGCCAATGTGCTTGCATCGGCGCGCAAGGGACTGCTCTTCATTCCGTTCATACTCATCCTTCCGCATTTGTTTGGACTGATGGGTATCGCCATGTGCCAGGCTGTGTGCGATGTCGTTACGTTTCTAATAGCAATTCCGATTGTTCGCAGTGCGTTTAAAAGTAAAAAAGTAAAAGAGTAAAAAACTTAGAACGGGAAAATGAGTGGCAGCACACCGATCATCACCAGTCCCATTATTATCTGTAACGGCAATCCCACCTTTATGTAATCGATGAAACTATATCCGCCTGCCTGCATAACGAGCGCATTAGGCGGAGTGGAGAATGGCGATGCGAAGCACATGCTTGCTCCGAGCGTAACGGCAAATAGCATGGGGTAGGGACTCACGCCTACTGCCACTGCCGAAGTGAGTGCTATGGGCGACATGAGCACCGCTGTAGCGGTGTTGCTGATGAACATTGTGAGACATGATGTGGTGAAGTAAATACCGGCAAGCAGAGCGTACGGACTCGCCTCGCCGAGGTTGTCTGCAAGCAGGCGTGCCACCATGCTCGATGCTCCGGTCTTCTCCAACGCTACCGACATGGGTAGCATTGCCGCAATCAGCACTATACTCTCCCAATTGATTGTTTTGTAGGCTGCTTCTACGCTACGCAAACATCCGGTGATGACCATAAGTAGTCCGGCTATCATTACCGCCGTTACGGGTGCTACGGGTATGAAGTCGAACACCATCATCGCTATCATCAGCAGCATGATAGCCGCTGCAAGCGGAGCTTTGTAGTCGAGCGTTACGTGAGCTGCCTCCTCCAGAGGCTGACCAATCACCACGATACCATCCGCCTCGTTAGCTATGCGTGCAATATTCTTCCAGCGACCCTGTATGAGGAGAGTGTCACCCTCGCGCAGTTTCAGATCTGCAAGGTTCTCCGTTATGTAGTCGCCACCGCGCTGTACGCCTAACACATTCACGTTGTACATACGTCTTACGCCCGAGTCTTTTATCGACTTACCGCATAGACGCGCCGAGTGCATCAGCACCACCTCCGCGATGCCGATGTCGTAGATGGTGAGGTTCTGTGATGAAGCAGCGGTCAGCTTCAAATCGGTAGCGAGACGTGTTGCTGTCTCCTTGTTACCGCTGAGATATATAATGTCTCCAGCGGTGAGCAGTGTGTCTGGACCAGCCAGTTTTTGCTCTACATCTTTCATGATGCGCGTGTGCGACTTCTTTATGCGTCTTACCTCGAGTACGGTAAGTCCATAGCGGTGGTGGATATTCAGTTCGGCGAGTGTCTTTCCGGCAGCCAATGAGTCGTTCGCAACGGTGAAGACAGAAAGGTTCTCAGCCAACTGATATTCTTCCATCAGTCTGTTCAGTGTTTTTCTTCTGCTCTTTTTGTCGTTCTCTTTCTTCTCGTTGCCCGAGAGGAAGCGCTTGCTCAGTGGTAGCAGTACTACGATGCCTACGATTATACAGGCGATGCCTACGGGCAGAAAACTGAAAAACTTTAGTGGCTCATAGCCTGCTTCGGTCAGTGCCTCTTGTATCACAAGGTTAGGCGGTGTACCGATAAGCGTGAGCATACCGCCCATGCTGCTTGCAAAGGCGAGAGGCATAAGCAGTCGGCTTGCTTTGATGCCGCCTTTTTGTGCCAAACTCACCACGATGGGCATCATCAGTGCCACTGTGCCCGTGTTGCTCACGAATGCTCCGATGAGAGCCGTTACAATCATCAGTAGGAGGAAGAGTCGCAACTCGTTGCCGTCAGCCAGAGTCATCAGTTTGCCACTTGCTTTCTTAGCCAGTCCGGTCTGCACGATGGCTCCTCCTACGACGAAGAGTCCGACCATCATAATGACTACGGGATTGGCGAAACCGGATAATGCTTCTTGAGGTGTTAGTATTCCGGTGAGGAGTAGTGCGACGAGTGCGCATAGCGCAACGAGATCAGAGCGTACTTTTCCCATGGCGAAGAATACTGCTGCTACGGCAAGGATTGCGATAGTTGTAATCATGCGATTTGTTGTGTTTGTTTTTTAGATGATGAATGAATTTGGTTTCTTAAAAAAGTTTATCCAAAGTTACAAAAAAGTATTGAAATAACCAATAAGTTGTATTATGTATTACGATTTGATTTAAATTATTTTGAAAAAGTAACAAAAAGTTCAAAAAATATTGCATTTTTCAAAAATAAGTACTATCTTCGCAATATGAAAGACGAGGATGTAGTCTCGCGTCCCGTAAGTAGATTGTTAACGACTGTTTAGAGACAGCAGTCAGAATAGGAGGTCTTATGATGAAGAGTGTAAAAAGAGCTTATGATTTCGAATCGTTTGAGCTTGACAACGTCTATAACGACGACGAGAATTGTTATCCACGTGATAATACCTCCATTTGGTACAATTAAATAGGTTGTGCGTACATCCATCCATAAGGATGCAATTCATAATGGAGAGTTAGTAATTAATATTAAACAGAACATTTAGCGAAGCCTTGACCTTTTTTTCGGGTCAAGGCTTCGCTATTATTATATAGCTTGGTTCTTGTTTGCCAAGCACTTTATTTATTCAACATAAACTTTTATAGAATATAGAATAGAAATAGGTGGATTCCAGAGCTTATAATATATTGAGCCCATTTGAAAAAGTCCAGATTATATTTGGTCTTTGTAACTTATAACAATCAATAGGACGTTTTCGTAAAATGACTTTTTCAAATGGGCTTATGCATGGATTTTTGTTTTCACATACACAAAAGTGTAATTTTTTAGCCACCCATCTCTGAAATACACTTTTGTGTCAAAGGCTTTTTTCATTCAGATTATACTTTTGCAGCAGAAAAATAAATGAAGCAAGCAAAAAGTAGCAATATGAAGGAAAAGGTAATTTTTACTACAGCGTTGTGCCTCTCGGCTATGACGCAGATGATGGCGCAGAATATCACAGGTAAGGTGATGAATACTAAGGGCGAACCTTTGGCGTTTGCCAATGTAGTATTATTGAATAGAACAGATTCGGCTTTCGTTAAGGGCGCTGTGAGTGGAGAGGATGGCAGCTTTGTCATCGACTCTTCCTGCAACGGCGGAATCATCAAGGTGACATCCGTAGGCTATAAGACCGTCTGCAAGGATTGCGAGGGCGAGAATGTGGGCATTATCAAGATGGAAGATGACAGTGAGACGCTTGGTGAAGTAGTCGTGAAATCATTCCAGCCTAAGACTATCCTGAAGCATGGCGGAATGACAACAATCGTTGCCGGATCCGTACTTGAGAAGGCAGGAACAATGGAGCACCTGCTCGACCGCATACCTAAAGTGTCTGCCCAGAATGGCAGCATCAAGGTATTCGGACGCGGCGAACCTGTTATCTATATCAATGGACGACAGATGAGAAACCGAAGTGAGCTGGACCGCTTGCAGTCCGATAACATCAAGTCGGTGGAAGTCATCACTAACCCTGGCGCCCGTTACGCAGCCAGCACCAGGGCGGTCATCCGTATCACAACGAAGAAGATACTGGGCGATGGCTTCGGGTTTGACGCCTCAACCACTGGTGAATATGATGAGAAGAAAAACTTCGGCGGATTTGGCCAATTGAATATGAACTATCGCAAGAATGGCTTGGATTTGGGCGCATACGCCTTTGGAGCAAAGCAGTACCAGCCAAACAATCAAGACTTACAGCAGAAGACTTATCTTGACAAAACCTGGGACCAGAAAAGTGAAAACAGACAAGTAGGTATGATAGAAGCCATGAACTTCCGCCTGGATGCCAGCTACCAGTTGGATGCCAATAATTCCATCGGTGCCAACTTTGGCTTTCTGAGAAATCCGAAACAGACCTGCGATGCCAATATGACTACTTCTATATGGCAAGACGACGAGCAGACGGAAACTTCTGACAGCCATGCTAATTTCTTCAAGCAGAAGAGCACCCTTTCAAGCAATGTTTACTATGTAGGAAAGATTGGCAAGCTCGGCATCGACTTCAATGCCGACTGGCTTTGGTCGAAGAATAACGAGGACGTTGTTACAAAAGAGCAATATCAGGAGGTGGGGATGGACGCACAGAGCTAGACGGTTCATAGCCTTACTGATAAGAAATATCGTTTGTTGGCTTCCAAGTTGGTGCTTTCTTACCCATTGTTGGGTGGTGAGTTATCTTTGGGCGGTGAATATTCCAACACGCATCGCACATCTAAGTATCAGGTTGTGCCAACCAACTTCGTGTCGGATGATGACAGCCGTATTACAGAAAGCATGGCATCTTCATTCCTGACATATTCAAGAGATTTCGGGAACGTGAGCATGGAGGCAGGACTGAGATACGAGTACATCGACTTCAACTACTATGAATATGGCAAGTATGTGCCTGGGCAAAGCAAGTCGTACGGCAATTGGTTCCCATCGCTCAGCTTGTCGATGCCTGTGGGCAAGGTGCAGATGCAGCTGAGCTATGCTACCGACATCGACCGCCCTTCCTATCATTACTTGCGCAGCGGCATACAGTATGACAACCGCTACACGTATGAAACGGGAAATCCATTCTTAGTGTCTGAGATAAGCAAAAACCTCAACTACGAGTTGGCTTACAAGTGGTTGACTTTCGATATGACCTACAGCCATACTTCGCATACGATGATGTCGAATGTGGAGACTTACAAAGACAATCCTGCAATAGGACTGCTTAAGCCTGTGAATGGAAAGGCATATAATCATGTAGATGCTTCCGTCAACTTACGCCCTTCGTTTGGCATTTGGCATCCTTCATTTACGGCATCTTTGGTAAAACAGTGGCTTGATATGGATGCACATAATGGCAAAATATCCAACAAACCTATGGCTGTATTCAACTTTAACAACACCTTCGACACCAAGTTGGCAATGTTAACGTGGATGATGTCGTATACCACAAAAGGATATGGAAGAAATATATATTCGTATAAGCCAAGATTTTGTACAAATGTATCTGTATATAAGGCTTTCTTGAAGGATCGTTTGTCGTTCCAGCTCTTTGTCTATGATTTGTTTGGAACAGACGACATCCACATGAGTGCGCATTATGGCAAAATGAAGGAGCTGATTGGTGATATACAGTCAACCAGCAAAGTGTCGCTTACTGTACGATATAAGTTCAACACTACAAGAAGCAAGTATAAGGGTACGGGTGCAGGAAAAAGCCAGAAGAACAGAATGTAATATGTCTATCTACGGCATCCAATAATGGTGTAACGACAATAAATCTCTCTTTAAATGAACAATCCAATAAAATTGTTAATTAGTGGTGCAGACATGGGAAGCTTGATAGCTTCCTGTGCCTTGCGCCATGACTTCCATGAAATCTCTCGGCATACAGATAGATTTCATATCTATCGCATAGAAAAGGATACGCTGACGGTGGAAGATGTGGATGCATGCGACTTGTCGGGCATCCGGTATGCGGTGAATGCAACCTTGCATGACAACGAAGCCTCTTTCGCTTTTGATGAGAAATGTAAGGAGCAGGGCATTACAGTTATCCATGCCGTCAATTTTGGCAAGGCTGCCTTTCTCGCTGTAGAGAAACCGAAAGGCTATCCATTCAGCGAAGTAGTGAAAAAAGGTTCGGATGATTTCCGTTGCTCACTGGGCAAGTATATCTCGCAGTATGGTATGTTCTGGCAAATGCCTGTGCCTTGGGTGGATGAAGCCATCAGGCATTATTCTGAGGCATCTTTCCCACAACTGGGCATCGGGGCATATATTGCCGCCGGCTATTGTGCCAACATCCTCTCGAACCTTGCGGAAGGCAAGGATGTGAAATACTTCCCCAAGTTCTATCTCTCGCCATTGTTGGAAGAGATATGATTCTGATTATATCATCTGATAGTTTGTGGCATGAAACAGTGCTTCGGCAATGTTCTTCACGCCAAGCTTAGCGAAAAGGTTGCGCTTGCAAGCCTTTATCGTGTCAACCGATTTGCACAGTCGGTCGGCAATATCATTCATCGTGTAACCTTGGGCAGACAATCTCAATACTTCTCTCCCTGTCTCGCTCAAGGTTATGCCTTCTTTCTTTTCCCACTTGTGGCGCGAGGTGGAATATTCAAAATAACTGCGCTCACCATTCTTCTGTATGATGATATGTCCTGGTTCATCGGTTGCTGCCAACGATACGGTGCAAAGAGCAAGCCATATTCTTCCGTCATCAGAAAGGAGGATAGGGGTGAGGTGATGATGAATCAATCGACTATTATTGCCATTGGTAAGATGAAAATCATACGAGATGGTATAGTCCAGACGGTCGCTTACGGGCAATTCATTGAAAAAGTCAAAACCCTTCTTGTTCACTTCGAGCAGCATCTGTAGGTCGGCATCCGGAACATGGTCTATATACATCTGATAGCCAGCCTCCATCAATTGCTCGGGTTCCAATCCGCAGAGATAAGCGAGGTTGTCTGATGCATAGATGAAGTCCTGATGAAAATAGTCTATGATATAGACGCACTGGTAGGTGCTGCGGGCAAAAGCCTTTGTCGCATTCACCAACAGTTCTATCTTGTCGTAATCCTCCTTGCTGATGTGGTTCACCTCATTGGAATGGAGGAAGAAGTCGTGTTTTTCTTTATTCATTAGCTATTCTGAATATTTAGCTACAAAAATACGTCTTTTTCTGCAATTACGATTCTGCCACATTATATAATTACAGAAAATTAACCGTGTCAGTTGAGGTGAAAAGTTCGTAAATAACTCATTTTAAATTATTCGGCAGATTTTAGCGTAATTTTTATTTTAAAGAACTTAAAATCAATAGTATTATTGCGGTGATTGCACTTTTATTAATCGCTTAACTAGTTGCACCGTACTCACGCCCTTTCCACTTAACTTCGCCACATCCCGAATGGAATACCCCTTGCGGAGCAAACTCCTTTGCCTCCAACAGCAAGAATGGATTTTGCTCAATCAGTCCGTCTCTTACTGCCTTTGCCAATGACGAGCCGAAATAGTTGACGAACATACGGCAAGTGGTGGTGCTTAGTTGTTTCTTTCCATCATTGTAGGTGCAAGTCTTCAAAAAAGTAATGAAGTGTAACTTTGCCATATAACATTGGTTAAGCAACTGAAGTTTCTATCGTTTTCTTAAGCTTTTCTCACCGTCACCCGAACGCAATCCGATTGGATTGCGTCCGCCGTCCGATCGGATTCCGTTCGGTGTCCAATCAGATTGCGTTCGGCGTCCGATCAGATTACGTTCGGTATCCGATCGGATTGCGTTCGGTGTCCGATGTTGGGTAAAGACCAAGCAACTATTTTGGTTTGATTTTGATACCATTTTTGTTTCGTATAAGTAATAAAAACGATAGTTCTTTTGTTTTTATTACTTATACGAAACATGTCGGATACGCTTATATAAGTATGTGTAATGCTTGTCTTGTTGGGCGTAGCGGAGGCCGGAGACCTCCGCTACGAATGGTTTACAGCAGAACTTCTTCCAGGTCGTCGGGCACAACGATGCGGCCCTTGAAGTGCTGCGCTGCCTCGCGTGTGTATGTCTCGCGGCGTGTGGCGAGTGTTTTCTCCTCGGTGTGATAGAGCAGCAGGTTTTTCACGCCGAGTTCGGTGGCGAGCTTGCCGGCGTCGAGCGCCGTGCTGTGCGACTTCTCGTAGGGCTTGAACTCCTCGCGGTCGGCGTAGAGGCAGAATGCCTCGCAGAGGAGCCAGTCGGCGTGTTCTACGAGTTGTCGGTTCTGTGAGTTGTACGGCTCGTCGCCGAGACAGACAACAGTAGTTCCGGGCAGTTCGGCGCGAAAACCGTACTGCTTCTCCTTCGTGGAGTGGATGTCGAAGCACTGCATACCGATGTCGCCCACCTCGAACTTGTCGCCATCGTGCAGTTCGTGGAAGACCACACGCTCTGCCACCTTTGCCAGCTGTTTCTTGGCGAGAATCATGTCGATGATTGTGCGTATCACGAGCTGCACCTTGTCGTTGCCATACACATGGAGCTGACCCTCGTAGCCTTTACATTGCGCCACCATACGTATTATCCATACCACGCCGAGTATGTGGTCGGTGTGGGCGTGGGTGACGAAGAGATGATGTATGTCTGCGATGCCGATACCTGCTTTCTTCAGTTGTCTGAGTACGCCGTTGCCCCCGCCGCCGTCAACGAGCAGTAGGGTGGTGTCGGTCTGTAGGGCGAAGCAGGTGTTGTAGCATTGAGTGACGGTTGCGTTGCCCGTGCCGAGCATGGTTATTGTGTTCATATTGCTATGTGTTTTTAGTTGTTATTCTTTGTCTGTATTCACAAGGAAGTTGCCTGCGCAATATTTCTCTGCAGGTATGTCGTAGTAGGCATCTCTCTGTTTTGCGAAGTTGATGAGTCGGCTGAACGTCTCGTCCTGCTGAAGTACTTCGGGGTTGCCCACCATAATCAGATGCAGTCGTGCGCGAGTCATGGCTACGTTCAATTTGCGGTCGATGCGCATTCCGTCCTCCTCGAATGTGTTGTTTGTGAGGAAGCGGAGTTGATAGGGGTGGCGCACGGTGAAGCCGTAGATGATATAGTCGCGTTGCGAACCTTGATAGCGTTCTACGGTATCGATAGTGATGTTGTGAAGTTTGTTACGTTGTGCTTCATCCTGCTTGCTGTCAGCGTTGCCGAACATCGTGCGATAGGCAGCGTCGATAGCGTTGCGTATTGTAGCAATCTGGTTGCGGTAGGGCACGATTATTCCGATGGTCTGTGCTTCGTCAAAACTGTCGGCTGTGCTGCTGAATATCTGCATCACTGTAGCTGCTATTATCTCCGCTTCGACCTGATTGGTCTTCATTGCCGTAGTATTGCCCACACGTGGCGAGGCGATGAACGCTATGCGGTGGGCGTTCAACATCCGAACGATTCCGTTCGGAGTGTTGAGTGTTGAATGTTGAGTGTTGAGTGTTGAATGTGGAGTGCTTTCTGTCACATCCGTGTCTGGCGGTAGCGTCTGGTGGGGTAGCGGCACGACGGCGAGCTTACTGCCGTAGAACTCGATGTTCGAAAACTCGGCTATCTCCTGATGCATGCGTCCCTGACGTGTGAGCATGTAGACGAGGTGTGGGTTGTAGCCGTCGGTGGTCTTGCAGTTAGTGAGCAGACGCTCGAAGAGCGAGAGACGACAGTTGGTAAGGTGTATGGCGTGTAGCTCAGGTTCGTCCACCTGCGACTCCTCTGCGGTCTGCTGCACCACGGCAGGTAGCTGCTTATGATCGCCGATGAGCACGAAACGACTGATTGAGTTTTGAGTTATGGAGGTGCGTGCCGAGAGCAGACCGATGAGATGAGGCTCGAGTATCTGCGAGGCTTCGTCGATTATGGCGAGGTCGAAGTGCTTAATCTTCAGTAGGTGGATGTTGGCATTGAGCGCAGTCGTTGTGGCGCAGAATACCCGTGTGTTGCTGATGAGATTGGCTACAGCGTGTGCATTGGGACAAGTCGTAGCACGATTGCAGAGCAGGTGGGGTTTGAATGTCTTTTCGCAGTTGAGCTCCGAACCGATACGTAGGAAGTCGATGTTGCTCTCTACAAGTTTGCTGCATATCTCGTCGACGGCCCGGTTGGTGTAGGAGAGGAGCAGAACGTTGGCGTTGGGGTTGGTTAGCTCCTCTTTGAGTATGTTGAGCAAGGCGAACGATGTTTTACCCGTTCCTGGAGGTCCGATTACGAGGAATAGGTCGCGTGCTTGTTTGGCATGTAACACGAGCTGGTTGAAGGCACCATAGTCGCCTGCGAGCGTAATGCTTTCGTCGACAGTCGGCTTGCGCTGACAAAGGATAAGGTCGCGGCGTGGTTGAGGTGTGGAGAGAAAACTGTGCAAACCACTGTATAGCGATTTTACGGACGACTCAAACATATCGTGCTCTATCGCCCAGCGTGTGTCTTCGGCAGAAAGAAACAGACGATGGTCGGTTTGTGGGTTGCGCAGCACCACCTCTACGCCTGCTTCTGTAATGTTGCTGATAGATGCGCGGTGAACCATCTGAGCGCATGCGTTCGGCACTTCGCCGTGGCGGTAAGGGTAGAGGATTACGATGTCGCCCAAGCGGAAATTGGAAGTATCTACCGAACGTGCAGTACTGAACTTCAGTTGTAAACGCTCGATAGTATCGCCGTTCTCGCCGAACGATTCAATGGTTAATTCTTCGTAGATATTACCCGCAGCACGTTTGTCTTCGAGCGTGTCGAGCCATGCGGCAGCAAATCCGCTGTCGTCTTTTGTTTTGTTTCCAATCTTTGAGAGCAGATGCTCCTTGCTGATGAAACGCAGGAAACGCAGATAATAAGCACGCTCTAAGGTTGAGGCTTGGCTTATAGGATTGAGAGTGCGTTCCAGTTCGGGGCGCACCCATTGAACCCACAATCGTCCTGTGAGATGGTTGCGGTTGAGTATCTCGGGTGTTAGTGAGGTGAGAATGTTGAAGCCGTCATTTGTGCAGCTAATGTTGAGCCACGTCAAAAGGTTGCGCATACGTATGGCGCGCAAGGTGAGTTGGGGCATATTGGCTATCGATACCAATCCCTCAGAATACTTTGAGTAGAGGAGCATGAAGTGGCGCAACTGGTCGGCACGCTTGCCGAACTCGTAGTTGAACAAGGCGCGATAGAGCGAGAGCTGCACGAGGTGCTTCTCTTGCGGTTCGGGGCGGTTGGGATTGAAATCGTCGGTGGGGAAAGGCACGAATGCACCCTTGCCCGACTTCTGCTCGATGATGGTGATGTCACCATTCTTTACGTGCAGCAAGTCGAGTCGTCCCTGAATACCCAATACCTCACTAAAGAACGTTGGCTCAAGCACTACGGCACGTGCATCGAACTCTTTAACCTCTTGTGGTAATACCTTGCCAATGAGGTTCTCTATATTTTGTTGCTGCTGGCGTGCATCGCTGTAGAAGCGAGCCACGGTCTGTGTATCCTTGAGGTCTTCGCATGAAGTGAGGCTTATAGCGTTGTGATGGAAGAAGTCGATAATACTTTCGTTGAAGGAGGTGTGTTTGTTGTGTATTGTTTCGTCGAGGAATTGTCCAGCGAGGTTACCCAAGTGTATATGTACGGTATTGGGTGGTGGCTTCAACATGTTGAGCAAGTGGACGTATGGCGACTCTGCGTAGGTCTCGAAACACGAGGCGACGGCGGTGATATCTATCAGATAATCGGGTTCGTAGATGATGAGTTCGGGCATATACACGCCGTCCTCGATGCGAATATGCACGAGGTTGATTTGTGTGTTTTTATGCAAAATCTGTTTCAAGTACGACCAATCGGCTTTTCCTCCCAACCATAGATATTCGTTCTGTGTACCATAACACACCTTCACGGATGAAGCATTCTGTTCCTCCGTGGCGTAGATATATTGATCGTCCCAATGTTCGACGACGCAGCGCAAGACTTTAGCGTCGAGTTTGCTCCAACGTCGTTTGCGGTTGGTGGTAGGGAAGTAGGCTGTTAGCGATGTGGGTGCCATACTTTCGGACAACAACTCTATGAGCAACGTCGTTGCGTTTAGGTCGTACGGAAGCGAAGTGGTCAGCTCGTTTTCTGATGTGGTGTGTATGGCATTAAGCATTCGCCGTGTATTGTGAATTAGTTGAGCGGTGTCAGTGGGCACATCCAACTGCTTCATAAGGTAGTCGACCTTGGCGAATAAGCCTATAAAGTTAATACTTGTTTGTGAGAGTGCTTGATTCACTATGCGCTTGAATATATCGCGCAACATAGCGTACTTCGCATGAATGGCGAAGCTGCCTGCAGCCACTTCTTCAATCTCTTTGAAGAACAGCATGGCATGTTCTGTAGTGAAACTCTTTTCTATCGTATTGTTTGAGTGCATAGTTAGCAACAAAGTTAGCACAAACTGAGCACAAATCGAAATTAGTTAGCCTAAAATGTTGCTATATAATAAAAAAGATATGCAGTTATCATAAAAAACAACAGGAGTAAAGCCCCGTTCGTTGTATAATGTACAACAATCGGACTTTGCTCCAGTTGCTTTATATATAATGTATGCTTTTAGTCGGCAGAAACGAACTCGTCGAGGAAGCGTACATCGTTCTCAGAGAACATACGCAGGTCGGCTACACGATATTTCAAGTTGGTGATACGCTCGATGCCAAGACCGAAAGCGTAGCCGGTGTACACCTTGCTATCGATGCCGCAAGCCTCGAGCACGTTCGGGTCGACCATGCCGCAACCCAAAATCTCTACCCAGCCAGTGTGCTTGCAGAAACCGCAGCCCTTACCGCCACAAATGTGGCAAGAGATGTCCATCTCTGCGCTTGGCTCCGTGAAGGGGAAGTAGCTCGGACGCAGACGAATCTTTGTGTCCGGACCGAAGAGCTCGCGTGCGAAGGTGAGAAGCACCTGCTTCAAGTCGGTGAACGACACGTTCTTATCAATGTAAAGACCCTCAAGCTGATGGAAGAAGCAGTGAGCGCGTGCTGAGATGGCCTCGTTGCGATATACACGACCCGGGCAGATGACGCGGATTGGAGGCTGCTGGCGCTCCATGATGCGGCTCTGGTCGTTTGATGTGTGCGAACGCAAAAGAATGTTCTTGGTCACTTCTGAGGCACTCTGCTCGATGAAGAATGTGTCCTGCATGTCACGTGCCGGATGGTCTGCTGCGAAGTTAAGCTTCGTGAATACGTGCAAGTCGTCGTCAATCTCCGGTCCTTCTGCAAGCGTGAAGCCCATGCGCTGGAATATGTCAATTATCTGATTCTTCACAATGGTAAGCGGATGGCGTGTGCCAAGAGCTATAGGGTAAGCCGAGCGTGTTAAGTCGATGTCGTCAGCCGACTCCTCCGCCTCAGCATTCTGTTCCTTCAGCTCGTTAATCTTCTGCATGGCAGCCTGCTTCAGCTCGTTAATCTTCATGCCGACTACCTTCTTTTGATCCGCAGCTACGTTGCGGAAATCAGCCATAAGAGCTGTAATCTCGCCCTTCTTGCTGAGGTATTTCAGTCGCAGTTGTTCAATCTCTTCAGCATTTGACGCCTTGAGATTGTTCACTTCCTTAAGAAGCTCTTCTATCTTTTCTAACATAATTAAAATTATATAGCTTATTTACTAACATATAAAAATCATTGCAAAGGTAATATTTTTTAGTCTAATAAAGAAGTTTATCGAAATAAAGTTGTACTTTTGCCAAAAAATTGAGGGCTTTGTAAAGCCTGTCAATTGTATAGATTGTAGTATGAGAAAATCAGTTTTATTCGTAGTGCTCGCTATTTTGGTGGGCATCGTTTGTTTTTCATCTTCTGGATGCACCGAGAAAAACACATCTGCCGTAGATAGCGACACCATTATTACGGTCGATACAACCGCTGTGGTGGATTCTATAGAAGATGAAATTATTGCTGCGACACCAATGCCGAAAGCCGCAGACGAACTCTTCGACGACTTTTTCTTTAACTTTGCTGCCAATCGTAAGTTGCAAAGCAAGCGCATCGTGTTCCCACTGCCCGTGTTTACTGGTAAGGAGAAAACCTACATTGCAAGGAAAGCGTGGAAGACTGACCACTTTTTTATGAATCAAGGCTTCTATACATTGATATTTGACAATCAGCACCAAATGGAAGTGGTGAAGGATACCTCTATCTCGCACGTCGTAGTGGAGCGCATTAACCTGCCAAAGTATAGTATGAAGCAATATGTCTTTGAGCGCAGACGTGGTCTGTGGATGATGACTTCCATACGCAACGAGAGTCTGGCTAAGAGTAAGAACGCTTCGTTCTTGCATTTCTATCAGGAATTTGTGAACGATACCGCTTTCCAGGTGGCAAGCGTTAATGACCCATTGGAGTTCAGCGGACCGAGTCCTGATGACGATTTTGAGACAATGAATGGCATTCTCGCACCCGAACAGTGGTTATCGTTTGCTCCCGAACTGCCCAATAAGGTGATTTATAATATACTTTATGGACAGAAATATACGAAGAGTAATCAGAAGATTTTCGTGATACGAGGCATTGCTAATGGTATAGAAACAGAACTAACTTTTCGCAAGAAAGATGGTGGCTGGAAACTAATGAAACTTATAATGTGATGAAAGACCTCAAGAATTATAATCTACTTGCGCACAATACATTCGGTATAGCTGGTTTGTGTCGTCGCTTTGTGGAGTTTGGTGATGTAGACGATGTGCAGACATTTGTGCGCACGCTTACGGAAGCAGACCGCCCACTACTTATCATCGGTGCCGGAAGCAATCTACTGCTCACTCGCGACTTCACGGGAACAGTGCTTCACTCGGCTATTAAGGGACGTGAAGTGGTGAAGCGTAGCGATAAGAAGGTATGGCTGCGTTGTGGCTCCGGCGAAACGTGGGACGATATCGTAGCCTACGCTGTCGACAATGGTTGGCATGGAGCTGAGAACCTCTCGCTGATACCAGGCGAGGTGGGAGCTAGTGCGGTGCAAAATATAGGTGCATACGGCGTTGAGGCAAAGGATTTGATAACAAAGGTAGAGGCTGTGGATATTGCTACGGGCAACGTAGTGGAGATGACAAATGAGGATTGCAAATATGCTTATCGTCAGAGCCGTTTCAAAAACGAGTGGAAAGACCATTACGTGATAACCCACGTGACATACTGCTTCTCGTTAAATTTCTGTCCAGACCTCGATTATGGCAATATACGCCACTCGCTTGAGGAGCAAGGAATAAGTAAGCCGACAGCACAGCAGTTGCGTCAGACCATCATAAATATACGCGAGGCAAAACTGCCGGACCCGAAGGTTATGGGTAACGCCGGCAGCTTCTTTATGAATCCTGTAGTTGGGCGCGATGTATATGAACGTCTTGCTGCACGGTATGAGGGTATGCCGCATTACGTTGTGGATGCTGAACATATTAAGATTCCTGCAGGCTGGATGATTGAGCAGTGTGGATGGAAAGGTGCATCGCTCGGTAGGGCAGGAGTGCACGACCGTCAGGCACTTGTACTCGTCAATCGTGGCGGAGCAACGGGTGGGGAGGTTGTCGCGCTCTATAAGCGTATCATAGAAGACGTGCGCAACAAGTTCGGCATAGAGATACATCCAGAAGTGAATGTTATATAAGTAGGCGAGTTGGCAGATACGGCTATAGATGTGCTGACAAGTCACTGGTAAATGATTACGAATGATGTCAAACAAAAATACAATTACGGTTACATTGCTTGGTACTGGCACGTCTGGTGGCGTACCGTCGCTTGGCTGCCAGTGTGAGGTGTGTCGCAGTAGCGATCTGCGTGACCGTCGTCTGCGCTGCGTAGCTCTTATTGAGTCGGCAGGTGGCACACGTGTGCTTATCGATTGCGGTCCGGATATACGCCAGCAGCTGATGCCGCTACCATTCAAGCCATTGGATGCCATACTACTCACACACATACATTACGATCATGTAGGAGGTATCGACGACTTGCGCCCGTTCTCTGTGTTTGGACCAATACATTTGTATGGTGACGAGAAGACATGTGAGCAAGTGCGATTGGCTATGCCATATTGTTTTGAAGAACATCTTTATCCTGGAGTGCCACGTCTTGAACTACATAATGTGCGTCCGCACGAGCCTTTGCACATAGGCGATTTGGAGATAATGCCAATAGAAGTGATGCACGGCAAAATGCCGATACTAGGATTTCGCATCGGCAAGTTCGCTTATATCACGGATATGAAGACAATAGCTGATACAGAGTTGCCGTATCTCGAAGGTGTGGAGACGCTTGTGGTGAACGCTTTGCGCTTTGAAAAGGAGCATCATTCACACCAATTGGTTGATGATGCAGCGAGATTTGCACAACAGATAGGTGTAAAGCAAACGTATATAACGCATGTGTGCCACCACATCGGACTATATGATGAGGCAAACAAACGTATGCCAAATGGACTTATGTTGGCGTACGATGGGCTTAAACTGAATGTTGAGTATTAGGGGTTAGGAATTAATAATGAATAATGACTAATTAAGAATGAAGCGTAGGGCTTACTTGCGCTTCTTTTTTGTTCTTCCCAATATGAAAGCCCCTTCTTGATATTTGCGGTAAAGTTTCCAACCGAGCATCATTCCATCGAACATAGTTGTACCTAAACTCAGCATCTTTGCGAACTTCTGAGCTTTGCCTTGAGGCATAGTTTCTTCTTTGTGAAACAGGTCGTTCCACTTGTTGGCTATACGCTCCTCTTCTTGTTCAATTTGTTTGTGTAAACTATCCTTGTATGCAGAAATGTCTTCGAGCGAGGTGATAGTCTGCGGTAGTTCAATGGGTTCGATTTGTGACATAAACGTATGTGTATAAAAGTGATGCTGATTACTGTTCGTTCATCAGCAGACCAGCGAGAAACTTTACGAGTGGACGTTCAATCCATCTTTTTCTAAATATCATGCACAGAAAGAGCATGACAAAATAACCACCCGCAACGCAGGCAAATGCCAACGCTGTGCCAATGAGTGGTGCGAGCGCGTAAGCTGTTGCAAAGGATAGATAGATTAGTCCGATGAAAAGAAGCAACAATAGCACAGCCAACATAGTAAGTGCTGTGAGCAGTCGCACAATCTTTTCAATTACATCGAGCTTCGCATATTTTGTTTGAAGCCCGATGTAATTCTTGACAGCTTCGATAAGCTCAGCAATGGTCTCTATGTTTTTATCTGTTGAGAACATCTTGCTTTACGTTTTGCTTTCGTTGCTTGTTATTAAATTTCGTCGTCAGTTGCGTCCTTGATATCATCAACAAGGTCCTCAACCTCTTTGCGGCTAACGCGGATGTTGTGTTTCTTGCAGAAATCGCCAACAGCGTCACCGATGCGTGTACGTGTTTCACTTCCCTTTTCTGGGGCGAGAAGAACTCCTAATGCAGTTCCGGCGAGTGCACCGCCGAGGAATGCTCCAATGTAACCTAATGCTTTCATGTCTTTTAATTTTAAGTTAATAAATTATGATAGTGCAAATATAGCAAAAGTTTTCGTATAAAGTAATTTCTTTGCAACTTTTTTTAATAAAATTTTTGTGTCAGCCCTATTTAACAAACTTTATGCACGTGATAGTCCTTTGTTTATGATATATTTTGTAATTTCGCATCAAAATGTATAAAAACGACAATCGATAAATCAATTAAATCATTTAAGAATATGAAGAAGAATATGTTTTTGTGCGCAGGTCTCTGTGCTGTATTGGCATTTACAAGCTGTAAATCAAGCGAAAGCGCATACAAGAAGGCTTACGAGAAGGCTCAAGCAAAGCAGGAGCAACCAGCAGAGCAGCCAGTCGCACCTGTTCAGGAAGAAGTGCCGGTTGTAGCTCCGCTCGTAGAGCGACCTGTAACGGAAACAACAGTTGTAGACAACACTGACAACGTAGCAGTACGTTCAGAGAACTTTACTCTTGTTGATGGTTCTGGTTTGAACAACTTCAGCGTTGTTGTTGGTTCTTTCGGCGTGAAGGCTAATGCAGAAGGCTTGCAGAGCCAGTTGAAGGCTGCTGGTCACAATGCGCAGATTGTATTCAATTCAGATCGTAACCTCTATCGCGTTGTTGCTGCTACATTCGCAACAAAGGGAGAGGCTGCACAGTCTCGTGATCAGCTCATTGGTCAGTACCCAGGTGCTTGGCTTCTTTACAAGAAATAATTCTAAAACATTATTAATATAGTGGCGCGAATACTTTCGATTGATTATGGAAAGAAGCGCACGGGTATAGCTGTCACCGATCCGCTACAAATCATAGCTGGCGGATTGGCGACAGTTGCTACGTGCGAACTTATGAGTTTCTTGCAGAATTACGTGGCTCGTGAGAGCGTAGAACGTATCGTTGTGGGTGAGCCGAAACAACTTAACGGCGAGCCGAGCGAGAACCTTCCTCGTGTGAAGCAGTTTGTAGCCAAGTTGCGCAAGACGCTTCCCGACATTCCGGTTGAGTTCTACGACGAACGCTTCACATCTGTGTTGGCTCATAAGACGATTATTGATAGTGGCATAAGTAAGAAGGCCCGTCAGAACAAAGCACTTGTCGACGAAATAAGTGCCACAATCATTCTACAAGATTACCTTCGGATGAAGGGAAAATAACAGAATTATGATTTTACCTATTTATACTTACGGCAACGCTGTCTTACGTAAAGAGGCTCAGGACATCACTCCTGACTATCCCGAATTGCAGACATTGATAGCTAATATGTTTGAAACAATGGACGCAAGCGACGGTATCGGTCTTGCTGCTCCACAGGTTGGTTTGGATATTCGCGTTGTTGTTATTGATATTGATGTACTCAGCGAGGACTATCCAGAGTACAAGGGTTTCAGACGTGCCTATATCAATCCGCACATTCTTGAATATGATGAGAACTCTGAGAAGAAGTCTATGGAGGAGGGATGTCTCTCTCTGCCTGGAATACACGAGAATGTGAAGCGTCCGACACGCATACATGTACGCTATCAAGACGAGAACTTCGATGAGCACGACGAATGGGTGGAAGGTTACTTGGCTCGCGTGATGCAGCACGAGTTCGACCATCTGGAGGGTACAGTGTTCGTCGACCGTATATCGCCGATGCGCAAACAAATGATTCGCGGTAAGCTTAAGGACCTTCTGCAAGGTCGTTTCCGCTGCGCTTATCGCACGAAGATACCCAGAAAATAAACACATATTATTTTATGAAGCATATCATAGTCCTTATATTACTTGCTATTCTGCCGTTGCATGAGATACGGGCGCAATACAACACCAATCGTCTTATTATCTCGGGGCAGAGCGCATTGTACTATGAGGACTATGTGCTTTCTATTCAGTATTTCAACCAAGCTCTTGCTGCAAAGCCTTATCTCTACGAGCCTTGGTTTTATCGCGGACTTGCAAAGTTCTATCTCGACGACTATACGGGCTCTGAGGCTGACGTGACCAAGGCGATAGAACTTAATCCGTATGTCTTTAATATGTTCGAGTTGCGCGGACTCTGTCGCATTCGTCAGAAGCACTATGCACAAGCCATTGACGATTACACACGCTCTATAAATCTGAACCCACAGAACCAAACAGCGTGGTACAACCGTGCGCTCTGTCGTATTGAGGACAAGGACTACGTTCAGGCGCAGCTCGACCTTGATACTGTTATCACACGTTGGAAGTCCTATGCCAGTGCCTATTCGTTAAAGGCGCAGGTCTACCTCTTGCAAGCCGACACACTCACTGCCGATAAATGGCTCGACAAGTCTTTGCAGGTGGCTCCATACGATGTGGATGCATGGAACATGCGTGGCATGATTGCTCTCTCGCGTGCCGAGTGGAAGAATGCCGACACATATCTTAGTAAGGTGATACACCTGAAGCCAAAAAACGCTGCCAACTATGTCAACCGTGCTTTGGCGCGCTATAATACCAACAACCTGCGTGGCGCGATGTCCGACTATGACACCGCCATAGATTTCGATCCCGACAACTTCCTCGCTCATTACAATCGTGGACTGCTCCGCATGAACCTTGGTGACGACAATCGTGCCATTGAGGACTTCGATTACGTGATACGCATGGAGCCAAAGAATGTGCTCGCTATCTTTAACCGCGCCATATTGCTTGATAAGACAGGCAATCTGCGTGCTGCCATACGCGACTATTCAACGGTTATCAATCAGTTTCCAAACTTCTGGACTGGTCTTTCGCGACGTGCCAACTGCTATCGCCGTCTTGGTATGACGGCTAAGGCTGAACTCGACGAGTTCCGCATCTTGAAGGCGCAAATGGACAAGCGCGTGGGCAAACAGACACGTTGGAGCGCAGCTAAGGTGAAGCAGATGCGCCGTCGCAGCGAGATAGACATGGATAAATATAACCAAATTGTAGTGTCCGATGACAACTCCGCTGAGCATGAATACAAGAGCGATTATAGAGGACGTGTACAGAATCGTGTGGCTGGCAACGAGCCGCTGCCGATGTTCTGCCTCTCGTTGGTGCGCTACGCTAATGATGTGCGCTCTTATCAGCCTTTTGTGCCGAGTGTAGACGCATTCAACCGACGCAACCCATCGCTTGTTATCTATGTTAATAACAAGCAGCAGCGCCTTGACGAGACGCTCTCGCAACATTATCTTGCTGTTGTCGACTCGCTGTCGACTCGTATCAATGCCGAGCATAGCGAGAAGCGTATCATGCCGTTGCTCATCCAAAGGGCTGTGGCAGAGAGTGTGACGCAGAATTATGACGCTGCGCTCAGCGACCTTAATACGGTACTCGGATCGGACAGCACATCCGTACTGGCTCTTTGGCATAAAGCCTACTGCCAGTCGATGGCTAACGAGTTTAGCAATGCGACTGTATTGTCGAATAGCACTGTCGAAAAAGACAGGCTTAATCATGATATGACGTTTGCGTTAAATCGTTCAAAGGTTGTCGATTGCCTCAATCAGGCTATCATGCTCGACCATGAGAACCAGTTCCTGTATTACAACCGCGGTTGTGCGCTGCTCGTCAATAAGGACTATGCACACGCCATCGACGACTTTACACGTGCCATAAATATCGACAACGGACTCGCTGAGGCTTACTATAACCGAGGATTGGCGCGCATAAAGAACGGCTCGCAGCAGGAAGGCATTGCCGACTTGAGCAAGGCTGGCGAGCTCGGATTATATAATGCATATAGCGTTATAAAGCGATTGACCTCTAAAAACTAATTCTGTGATTGTTATTCAACACGATGAAAATAAAATACAAATAATCAGTACAATCATAATGACAAACAATCTAAACATTAGAAAAATCTTTTTCTTGGCACTGCTGATTTTCTGTGCCAATCTGTTTGCTGCCAGCAATGGCTACACGCCTAAAAAGCGTGAGTTTCGCGGAGCGTGGATTCAGTGCGTGAACGGGCAGTTCATCGGTATGTCTACCGAGAAGATGCAGCAGACACTGACCTATCAACTCGACGAGTTGCAGAAGGATGGCGTGAACGCTATCTTCTTCCAAGTGCGTGCCGAGTGCGATGCTCTCTATCAGAGTGATATTGAGCCGTGGAGCCGCTTCCTTACCGGCGTACAGGGTAAGGCTCCGCAACCGTACTGGGACCCACTGCAGTGGATGATCGACCAGTGCCACAAGCGTGGCATGGAGTTGCACGCTTGGCTGAACCCATATCGTGCAAAGACTAAATTCACTTCGAGTCTCGACCCGAAACACATAGCAATGACCAATCCGGGACGTGTGTTCCCTTACGACGGACTCTTCATTCTTAATCCAGGTATGCGCGAGAACCGCGAGTATATTATAAAGGTGGTGAACGACATCGTCGAGCGTTACGACATTGACGGCATACACATGGATGACTATTTCTATCCGTACCCAGTAGCTGGGCTGCAGATACCAGACGACCGCGAATATGCTGCGAACAGCAATGGCATCAGCAATCGTGAGGACTGGCGCCGTGACAATGTGAACGTGTTCATTAAGGAGTGTGGTGAAGCTATCCACCGTCTGAAGCCGTGGGTGAAGTTCGGCATATCGCCTTTTGGCATCTATCGCAACAAACGCGATGGAGTAGAGGTGGGCAGCCTTACAAAAGGTACACAGAACTATGACGACCTTTATGCCGACGTACTGTTGTGGGTGAACAACGGATGGATTGACTATAGTGTGCCACAGTTGTATTGGCAGATTGGTCATACCGCAGCCGACTATAAGACACTGATAGAGTGGTGGAACCGCTACGCATCGGCACGTCCGTTGTATATCGGTGAAGACGTGGAGCGCACAGCGAAGTTTGCTGATGTGGACAACCCGAAGATAAATCAGATGCCGGCTAAGTTTACGTTGCACTCCAAGTTGCCTAACGTAGACGGCACCGTGCTTTGGTATGCTAAGGCTGCAGTAGACAATGTAGGCAACTACGGCACAATGCTCCGTAATAAGTATTGGCGTTATCCAGCCCTGCAACCGCTGATGCCTTTCATCGATTCGAAGGCTCCGAAGGCTCCGAAGAAGGTGAAGCCGGTGTGGACAAGTGACGGATACGTGTTGTTCTGGACAAAGCCTAAGGCTAAGCATTGGGATGATGAGGTGCACAAGTATGTCGTTTATCGCTTTGAGAAGGGTGAGAAAATCAATTTGGATAATCCTGCAAAGATAGTTACTATCACCGACAAAGAGCACTATAAGTTGCCTTACGTTGACGGCACTGCACGCTATACATACGTTGTGACGGCACTCGACCGCATGAGCAATGAGAGTAAACCAGTGAAGAAGAAGCTTAAGCTGTAGTTTAACTCATAGTTACAATAGCACCGTTCCAACGCTGCGAAAGCAACTATACCGTGCTACTGTAGCATGGCTTAATGGCTACAAAACGACAAAGGCTGTGAAGCACTATCGCTTCACAGCCTTTGTCGTAGTATGTAAATTATAAAAGTTCTTATCTAATTCTGTCTGCTGCACGCACGAGTTTCTCATCGTGTATCACTCCAGCGCGAGCCATGAATACCAAAATGGCAGCTATGGCAGGCAGACACGCTGCGAAAGCTAAGTTGAAAGAGAAGTCAACAGGCGATGTATTGCGTGCTGTCACTCCCAGTACGATGTACCATGCTATGAGTAAGAATAGGTTGCATACGCAAAACTTGCTCTGTAGCTTTCGGTTGTTGTAGAGGAATATTGTTCCCAAGCTGAGTGCTGCACTCATTGCGAGGATGCCGAACAATCCGCATACGGAGTAGTTGGCACCTGCGCTTGTGATGATGCAGAGGTTGTAGAGCTTAATGCTTCCGCCAATTCCCATCGGTGTTATCTCTGCTATAGGTAAGCAAAGGCAAACCACCGTGGCAATGAAAGCGAGCAAGAGGAACAACGATTGCTTACGTTGTATCATTACGCCTGCTCTTGATTGTTGTCCTGTGACGGGTCGCGGAAGTAAACGTTGCCCTCAATGAACTCCTGGGTTGCCAAAAGTGTTGGCTTCGGCAGTTTCTCGTAGTAACGTGAGATTTCAATCTGCTCACGGTTTTCGAACACTTCCTCGAGCGAATCGTTGTACGAAGCGAATTCAGCCAACTTCTTGTTGAGATCCTGCTTGATTTCTACAGCAATCTGGTTTGCACGCTTAGAAATGATAGCTACGCTCTCGTAGATGTTTCCAGTCTGATCACAGAGGTCCATGATGTTGCGTGTCACTGTGTTTACTGGTGCTTTTGACTTTTTATAATCCATATATTTTTATAATTGAATTTTGTATGTTCAAATATTATTATTAATCTTTGATGTAGTTCTTACACTTACTTATGTACTTCTCTGCGGTAGCCTTGTTTTTTGAGTCGGGGTACTCGTTGATAAATCCGTAGCACTCGTCCTCTGCATCCTGGTAGCGCTCAAGCTTCTTCTCCTCAACACTCTGTTGTGCCAGTTCGAACTTGCTCTTCATCACGAGCAGCGAGAACTTCTCGCGTAAGTTGGTGTAAGGATAGTCTTTCAGAGCGTTCTGAGCAGTGATGATGCAAGCCTCGTAGTTGTTACCTCCGTATGTGCAGTTGCCGAAGTACTGACCGAGGTCGTAGTAGAGCTGAGCCGAGTAGAGTTCTTTCTGCACCAGTTTGTCCTGCAACTCGAAGAGCTTCTGCTGCGCAGTAGCACGATCCTCGCCGTCGGGATAGAGATCCATATACTCCTGGAAGGCAGCGATGGCGTTCACTGTCTGCGATTGGTCGAGACGCGGCTCCGGTGTGCAGTTGTAGAGGCTCATGCCGATGTAGAACTCTGCCTTCTCAGCGTATACACCTTTGGGATAACTTTGGAAGTATTTCTTGAATGTAGCGGCTGCTCCCTCGTAGTCCTTACTATTGTATTCAGCCATAGCCAACATGTAAAGACTCTCTTGAGCGTTGTCGGTGCCTTTCTGCATTGTCACCAAACCTTGCAACAATGATGATGCGCGCACATACTTGCCGTTGGCATAACTCTCTTTGGCATATTCGTATTTGTATGTGTTGTCAGAGGTCTTGTAGACCCGGTTGAACTCATTGGCGCAACTCGAGAAGAGAACCGTTGCAAGAATTGCAGCATATAGTGATTTCTTCATAATTCGATACTTTTTGAACTGCAAAAATACATATTATTTATTTAACTACAAAGAATACTTTCTCTTTTTATAAAATCTTCACGCTATAACTTGCTGATTTTGCATGTTATTACGGCTTAATGGCATCTTTTTAGAATAAAAACGATAAAATGTTTGAGCGTTTTCTTTCTTTTGTATATATTTGTAGTTCCGCTTTTTGCGTGTATTTTAATTTAATGACGACACATGGACTTCAAGATATCCTCAAAGTTTCAGCCTACGGGCGATCAGCCCGAGGCGATACGCCAGCTCACCGACGGAGTGATGAGCGGCGAACATGCCCAAGTATTGCTTGGCGTAACGGGCTCGGGCAAGACTTTCACTATGGCTAATGTCATAGCCAACGTGGGGCGACCTACGCTCATATTGAGCCATAACAAGACGCTTGCTGCACAGTTGTATGAGGAGATGAAGAGCTTCTTCCCCGACAACGCCGTGGAGTATTACGTTTCGTACTACGATTATTATCAGCCGGAGGCTTATCTGCCGTCGTCGGATACGTACATAGAGAAAGACCTTGCCATCAACGAGGACATCGACAAACTACGTCTGTTGGCTGTAAGTGCGCTGCTCTCGGGTAGAAAGGACGTTGTTGTCGTATCATCTGTGTCGTGCATCTACGGTATGGGTGGTCCTACGGCTATGGCGAATAGCGTCATCTCGGTGAAGAGGGGCGAAACGGTAGAACGCAACGCTTTCTTGCGTAAGCTCGTTGATGCGCTCTATCTGCGCAACGATATAGACTTAACGCGTGGTACATTCCGCGTGAAAGGCGATACGGTGGACGTATTCATGGCTTACAGCGACAATGTGCTACGCATAACATGGTGGGACGATGAGATAGACAGCATTGAGGAGGTGGACAGCGTTACGTTCCAGCGCATTGCGGAGTTTGCCGACTATAAGATTTATCCTGCCAATCTGTTCGTAACGTCGAAAGAGCAGACCGAGTCGGCAATACGCCTTATACAGGACGACTTGCTTAAACAAATCGACTTCTTCGAGTCGGTGGGCGATCATATTCGTGCGCAGCGCATCAAAGAGCGCGTGGAGTACGACATGGAGATGATTAAGGAACTTGGACATTGCTCCGGCATCGAGAACTATTCGCGCTACTTCGACGGACGCGAACCAGGGCAGCGCCCTTACTGTCTGCTCGATTTCTTCCCGAAGGACTTTCTTATGTTTATAGACGAGAGCCATGTGTCGGTGCCACAGATCAGTGCTATGTATGGTGGCGACCGCGCCCGCAAACAGAACCTTGTGGAGTATGGTTTCCGTCTGCCTGCCGCGTTCGACAACCGCCCGTTGAAGTTAGACGAGTTCATGGACATGATCAATCAAGTTGTGTACGTGTCTGCAACGCCTGCTGACTTCGAGTTAGATGAGGCAGGAGGCGTTGTGGTTGAACAGATTATACGTCCTACCGGACTGCTCGACCCAATCATCGAAGTGCGACCGAGCGAGAACCAGATTGACGACTTGTTTGAGGAGATTGTGCAGTGTCGCGAGCACGACTCGCGTGTACTTGTCACCACGCTCACGAAGCGTATGGCGGAGGAGTTTACCGAGTATCTTCTTGCCCACGACGTACGCGCCAACTACATACACAGCGACGTGGCAACGCTCGACCGCGTGAAGATTATGAACGACCTGCGTGCCGGTATGTACGACGTGCTTGTAGGCGTAAACCTTCTGCGCGAGGGATTGGACCTGCCCGAAGTGTCGCTTGTGGCTATCCTCGATGCCGACAAGGAGGGTTTCCTGCGCAGTCATCGCTCGCTTACGCAGACCGCTGGTAGAGCGGCGCGCAACGTGAACGGAAAGGTTATAATGTACGCCGACAAGATAACCGACAGTATGCAGCGCACCATCGACGAGACGGCACGCCGCCGCCAGTTGCAGTTGAAGTATAACGCCGACCACGGTATCGTTCCGCAGCAGATACGCAAGGACATCAAGGGGGCACTCTCTGGCTTCATGGACAGCGTGAAGTCGACTGATAACTCAGCACCAGTATCAACGTCTCAACCTCGCCCCACATCTACTTCTTACCGCCCATATATCGAACCAGAACCAACGGCTTTCGCTGCCGACCCCGTAGTGAAGCGCATGACGCGCAAGCAGCTTGAAAAGAGCATTGCCGACACCACCGAACTTATGAAGGCTGCGGCGAAAAATCTCGACTTCCTGCAGGCTGCGCAGTACCGCGACGAGATTGTGCGCTTGCAGGACGAGTTAAAACTAAAAGAGTAGAGGGTAGGAGGCTACGGCATTCTTGCCGTAGCCATGTGGTATGAGCACGAAAGCCCGATGTGGTATGGGCAAGAATGCCCATACCTCCTACTTTGATATCTCATTTGTTAAATAATGGTTAATCTGGCGGCTGATAGGCTTTAATTTCGTAATTTTGCATTTTACTAATTATGCAATTCTTTAAACAAAACAGAATGGACAACGAATTTTTGACAGACGATAAGCAGAACTTCGACTTGGAAGAGTCGGCTGTAAAGCGCCCTGAGCGACATCATAGCAGAGGAGAACGTTCTGACCGCTTCTTTATGATAAGGAATATTCTCAACATTATCTTTATGATTGGTGCCGTTGTGGGTGTTCTTGTGCTCTATTTCCACGATAAAACGATAGGCACGGTTATTATTCTCGTATCTATGGTGTTCAAGATGGCGGAGTGTTGTTTCAGATTAATACGCCTATAATAACTGCAATGATAAGAACAACAAGAAAATTATTAGGACTTCTTGCGTTTCTGTTGTCTGTTCCGATGTGTCTGTCGGCACAGATAGATATGGACGACAACGATCGCTTCAACCAAATGAACCCTGATGGCTCTGTGAACAAGCGCAACCGAAACGCTGCCGACTCACTGGGTACGGACAAAGTTATACCGCGCGGCATCAGGGTATGGACGGTCGATTCGCGTTTTGGCGACCAAAGGAAAGCTGCTGTTGACACCGTGTCGCACATGTTTATGAACTCTATCTTTACAACGGGTTTGCGTGGTGAGTATAACACGACGGGCAATCTCGGTGCGCCGCGCATACATCGCATATTTATCGATCGTCCGGAAACAGAGCAGTTTATCTTTACGCAGCCATACGATTATGTTGTATCGCCCGTAGATAAGTTTCATTTCACGAACACGTTGTCGCCTATCACGAACCTTACATACAACACCGCAGGTGACAGAATAACGGGTGAAGACCGACTTTCGGCTAAGTTTGGAGTGAATGCAGGCAAGCGCCTTGGCGTTGGTTTCAACGTCGATTATCTCTACGGACGTGGCTATTACTCTGAGCAAAGCACGTCGCATTTCAAATTCTTGCTCTATGGCTCCTATCTCGGTGAACGCTATCAGGCACATCTCTTGTTCTCTACTCTCGATCAGAAAGTAACGGAGAATGGTGGTATCACCAACGACGAGTACATAAAGCACCCGGAGAGTTTTGACGACAACTTCGCAACGAACGAAATTCCTACCGTCTTGGAGCGCAACTGGAACCGCAACTCTAATCAGCATATCTTCTTCACGCATCGTTTTAGCTTTGGTTTCCGCAAGAAAGTGAAGATGAGCGAGGAGGAGATTGCAGCCCGCAAGTTTGCAATGGAGTCGGAGAAGGAGAACGCAGCCTTGCACGAAAAGGAGGCTGCCAAGCGCAAAGCGGAGCGCGAGGGCACTGACTTCGACGAGGAGGAATACGAGGAGCAATCGTTTGGCGGACGTCCTGACGATGCGAAGGTGGCAGGTAAAGAGCCTGCGACTACCGAAATGTCAGACAACTCGGGGCGTATTCGCGTGGATGGTAAGGCAGCAGCCGACAGTCTGAATAGCCTTGCAGCTCAGGCGCAGCTCGACACGATGTGGATGAAGACAGAGTATGTGCCCGTTACGAGCATCATACACACCGCCAAGTTCGACACCTATCGTCGCATTTATCAAGCCTACAACTCACCGAAGGACTTCTATGCTAACACTTACGACAATGTAGGTGCGTACAGTGGCGACTCTATATATGACAAGACGAGCCATTATCGTTTGCAGAACACACTCGCCTTGTCGCTATTAGAAGGCTTCAACAAGTGGGCAAAGGCAGGCGTAAAGGTGTTTGCTACGTCCGACTTGCGCCACTTTACATTGCCTAATACCGAGCGTACATTCACTACGTACAACGAGCACAACCTCAGTGTAGGCGGTCAGCTCTCTAAGACACAAGGTAGAACGCTGCACTATAGCGTGTTGGGCGAGGTATGGGCGATAGGTAAGGATGCTGGTCAGGTGAAGGTGGATGCTAATGTTGACCTCAACTTCAAGTTCCTTGGTGACACGGTGCGCCTCGCAGCGTCAGGCTTCTTCCATAGTCTTAACCCAACGTTCTATCAGCGCCACTACCACTCGCGCCACTTCTGGTGGGACAAGGACGATATGGCGAAGATTGTTCACTCGCGCTTGGAGGGCACCTTTGCTTACGACAAGACACGCACAAAACTGCGTGTGGCGTTCGATGAGCTGAAGAACTACACCTACTTCGCAATGGAATACAACATAACTGATGAGCATCTGCGCACGCAGAACACGCTCAGCGTGAAACAAGCTGGTGGGGCGATAAGTCTCTTCACCGTAGGTTTGCAGCAGGATGTGACCCTCGGTCCGGTGAATTGGGAGAGCGTTGTTACGTTCCAGAAATCGTCTAATGAGGCAGTGCTGCCTGTGCCCACTTTGAACGTCTACACCAATCTGTACTTGCGCTTTATGATAGCGCGCGTGTTGAAGTGTGACCTTGGTGCCGATGCGCGTTACTTCACCAGCTACTACGCACCCGACTATAGTCCGGCTCTCGGACAATATGCCGTGCAGGATGGTCCAAGCAAGACGAAAGTAGGCAACTATCCGCTTGTGAATGTCTACGCCAATTTCCATTTGAAGCAGGCACGCTTCTTTGTGATGATGAGCCATGTGAACGCCGGCAGCGGCAACCGTTCATATTTCTTCACGCCTCATTATCCGCTCAATCAGCGTGTGTTGCGTTTTGGCGTCAGCTGGAATTTCTTTAATTAAACTTTATTATTGCAGAGCCTTTCTGCACTCCATACAAAAACACCCAAGTAGGTTTGGTTCTTTCGCCTAAAACCTACCTGGGTGTTGTCTTTTACACTAACAAAAGTCATCGTTCTCCGTACGCAATCTGATTGGTTTGCGTTCGCGATCTGATTGGTTTGCGTACGGAATCTAATCAGACTGCGTACGGAGAACGATGACTTTTCTGCTACATAATGCTTATTTCGTCAACAAAGAGGAATGCCGGTTTGCCCTTTCCGCTATGCCATTCGGGCATATTGCGCTCCGATGTAGCCTTAACTTTCACGTAGCGAGCCTTTGTAGGCTGGAAGTCGAGCTTGTGGGTGTAAACCTTGTCGGCTGCATCCTCGCTAAGTGTCGGCAACTGCTTCGTAGCCACCTGCTTGAATGTCTTGCCGTCCTGCGAAACGCTCACCTCAATGTCGCGTGCGTCGAATATCCATGAGCCTTTATCCACGCAGGTGTTTAACTCTACGTGCGAGATTACAGAAGGCTTCTGCATGTCTATAACTGCCTCAAGGTCGTTCTCGCAGAAGCCGAGCCAACGGCCGGTGCCGAAGCCCGTGTCGCCAAGCTGTCCGTCGGTAAGCGTAGCTGCACCATTGTAGGTGTAGTTCTTGTGTGTGGGCTGCAGCAATGTAATGGGGCAAGCCGTAGCCTTGTTGAAGTTTATCTCCTGACGACTAACGCTGCTTCTCTTGCCGTCGCGGAAGGCAGCTGCGCAGATGTTTGCAGACTTCTGCAGGGTGATGGCTCCAGTGTATAGCGGACTGTTGGCTGTCGGCTCTGTGCCGTCGAGCGTGTAGCGTATTTCTGCGTTGCCGGTTGTGGTGAGATGTACTACAATCTCTTGCCACTTCGTGTCGGCGTCAACGTGTATGTTAACGTTGAAGAGATGCTTGGCGTAGTTGTAGCCCAGGTGGTCGTAGAGATGAGTGAAGTCGACGAGTCGACTTGTGAAGTCGGCGTAGTTCTTCAGCTCGGGCTGGCTCCACTGCACTTCGCTCAGTGCCGCCATACGCGGCAGAGCCATATACTGCATCTGCTTGAATGTAGGCATATATTCGGTCCAGATATTCGCCTGCACACCGATGATGTGGCGTGCCTCGTCGGCTGTCAGCTCCTTCGGCATCGGCTCGTAAGAGTAAACGCGCTCCAGCGGCAGGTAGCCGCCGATAGCCTCCGGCTCGTTAGCCTTGTCGAGCGACTGGTAGTAGTCGAAGTAGAGGTAGCTGTTCGGTGTCATCACCACGTCGTGATGCTGTTTAGCAGCCGCGATGCCGCCAGCCTCTCCGCGCCACGACATAACGGTGGCACCCTCAGCGAGTCCGCCCTCAAGAATTTCGTCCCAACCGATTGTGTTGCGGCCGAGCGACTTGAGATAGTTTGAGGCGTGAGTGATGACGTAGCTCTGCAGACGCTCCTCGGCTGTGTGTCCGTCCTTAGCCTCAAGATGCAGTGCCTTGATGCGTGCTTGGCACTTCGGACACTTCTGCCACTGGGTCTTCGGACACTCGTCGCCACCAACATGTATGTACTTAGACGGGAAGAGAGCCACAACCTCCTTCAGCACGTCGTCTACAAACTTCATTGTCTTGTCGTTGCCAGCGCAGAGCACGTTGTCCGACACGCCCCACATCTCCCATACCTTATACGGACCGCCCGTGCAGCCCAGTTCTGGATAAGCAGCAAGAGCTGCCTGCATGTGTCCTGGCAGGTCTATCTCTGGAACGATAGTAATGTAGCGGTCGGCAGCGTACTTCACGATGTCGCGTATCTCCTTCTGTGTGTAGAAGCCTTCGTATGGTTTGCCGTCGTACTTGCCCGTGTTGTGGCCGATGACGGTTTGTGTGCGCTTAGAACCAACCTTGGTGAGCAGTGGATATTTCTTTATCTCGATGCGCCAACCCTGGTCATCAGTGAGATGCCAGTGGAAGCGGTTGATGTTGTGCAAGGCGAGCATGTCAATGAATTGGCGTATCTCGTCGGTGCTTACGAAGTGGCGCGATACGTCGAGGTGTGTTCCGCGGTAGGAGAAGCGCGGAGCGTCGACGATGTGAGCACAGGGAATGGTCACTTGTGATGCCTTGCCACTCACTACGGGCAGCGACTTACGCAAGGTTTGTATGCCGTAGAACACACCGGCTGCTGATGCTCCAGCAATGCTGATGCGTTTAGCGTCGACATCGAGCTTGTAGCCTTCAGTGTTGCTGATTGTCTTGTCGATAGAAAGGACAATAGCTGTAGCATTCTTGCCCTGCTTTCCGACACTGGGGCGCACACCAGTAGTCTGTTCGATATACGATGCGAGTAGGGTGGCATTGCGCTTCAGGTCGTTGTTTGAGGTCGCAACTACAATTGATGTTTTGCCGTTGAGGATAAAAGGTGCATCGTTAGTTACGTCAGCCTGCAGCGGTTGAGGCACGATGTTGAAGTCCGCAGTCTGTCCCGATGCGGAGCCGGGCAGGAGAAATGCCGTTGAGACAATGACTCCTGTGAGCAATTTCAAATTCATTGTATTGTTTATCTTGTTTTGTTTTAGTAGGCTTGTTTATTTAGAATTGATTTCCTTTGTCTTCTTTTTTAATGATAGTGTATTGAATGATAGACCGAAGATTTCACTTGGTTGCTTACTCAACGCACACCTGTATTGCAAAGTTAGCGGAAATCGGGGACACTACAAAAAAACGACAGCAATAATGTATAAACATCATTGCTGTCGTTTTATAATATCTATATCTTAGGAGGATAGGGTAGGCGTGCTATCCGTCTCCTCCTTCAATTTCGGTTTGATTAGATTTGCTCGCTCCAATCCTCCTGGCTCTTGCGAACGTAGGTCTGGTAGCGGAGCTTAGCCATCTTCTCTGCCTGGCTGAAGAGTTCGTCAGCCTCCTTCGGGAATGCCTTCTGAACAGAGAGGTAGCGAACCTCACCAAGGAGGAAGTCGCGGAAGTCCTCCCACTTCGGAGCCTTAGAGTCGAGTGTGAACGGGTTCTTGCCCTCGTCAGCCAACAGCGGGTTGAAGCGCCAGAGGTGCCAGTAACCGCAATCAACAGCGAGCTTCTCCTCGTTCTGTGAGCGACCCATACCGCCCTTACGCTTCAGACCGTGGTTGATACACGGAGCGTAAGCAATGATGAGTGACGGGCCTGGGTAAGCCTCTGCCTCGCGGATAGCCTTCAATGTCTGAGCATTGTCAGCACCCATAGCAATCTGAGCTACGTAGATGTAGCCGTATGTTGTCTGCATGAGGCCGAGGTCCTTCTTGCGGATACGCTTGCCCTGAGCTGCGAACTGAGCGATAGCGCCGAGCGGAGTAGACTTAGATGACTGGCCACCAGTGTTAGAGTAAACCTCAGTATCGAGTACGAGGATGTTAACGTCCTCACCAGAAGCCAATACGTGATCGAGACCGCCGTAACCGATATCGTAAGAAGCACCGTCGCCACCGATAATCCACTGGCTGCGCTTTACGAGGTAGTGGTCGAGAGTCTTGAGCTCTGTGCAAACCGGGCAACCCTTCTCTGCACCAGCAGCGATGAGCGGCTTCAGCTCTGCAGCAGCCTCCTTAGAACCCTCAGAGTCGTTCATGTTAGCCATCCACTTGTCAGCAGCAGCTACGAACTCTGCAGGAACGTGCTCGTCTGCCTTTGCCTCTTCGAGGAGGTGGCAGATGCGCTCCTTCATCTTCTTGTTACCGAGTACCATACCAAGACCGAACTCGCAGAAGTCCTCGAACAGTGAGTTGTCGAATGCCGGACCCTGACCCTTAGCGTTGGTTGTGTAAGGTGTAGACGGGATAGAAGCTGAGTAGATAGAAGAACAACCAGTAGCGTTAGCAATCATCTGACGGTCGCCGAAGAGCTGAGAGATAAGCTTAACGTAAGGAGTCTCACCGCAACCAGAGCAAGCGCCAGAGAACTCGAACAGAGGCTGAGCGAACTGAGAGTTCTTCGGGCTCTGCTTGATGTCTACGAGGTCCTGCTTAGAAGCTACGTTGTGAACGAGGTACTCCCAATTCTGTGCTTCCTTCTGCATATCCTCTGCGTCTACGTTGAACGGAACCATCTTGAGAGCCTTCTCGAGCTCACCGGTCTCCTTGTTCTTCTTGCCCGGACAAACGTCGGCACAGTTGCCGCAGCCAAGACAGTCGAGTACTGAAGTCTCGATGCGGAAGTGCATACCCTTGAGAGTAGCCGGAGCCTTGATTTCCTGTGTCTCAAGACCTTCGATGCCTGCAAGCTCTGCGTCGGTAAGAACGAACGGACGGATAGCTGCGTGAGGACATACGAATGAACACTTGTTACACTGGATACAGTTCTCTACGTTCCATACCGGAACGAATGCCTCAACACCACGCTTCTCGAAAGCTGAAGTGCCGTTCTGCCATGTACCGTCAACAGTGTCGTGCTTAACGAAGTCAGAAACCTTCAAGAGGTCGCCTGCCTGACCGTTGATAGGACGAACGAGCTCCTTAACGAATGCCGGAGCGTTGTCAGCCTTAGCCTCCTCGTCAGCGAGGTTAGCCCATGCCGGGTCAACAGTGAGCTGCTTGTACTCGCCACCACGGTCAACAGCTGCGAAGTTCTTGTCAACAACGTCCTGACCCTTCTTAGAGTAAGACTTAACGATGAATGCCTTCATCTGCTCTACTGCGAGATCCAAAGGAATAACCTCTGTGATGCGGAAGAATGCAGACTGGAGGATGGTGTTGGTACGGTTGCCGAGACCAATCTCCTGAGCAATCTTTGTAGCGTTGATATAGTAAACAGTGATGTTGTTCTGGGCGAAAATGCGCTTCACCTTGTTCGGGATGAAGTTAACGAGTTCCTCGCCGTCGAATATAGTGTTCAACAGGAAGTAACCGTTCTTGCGCAAACCGCGTGTAACGTCGTACATGTGGAGGTAAGCCTGTACGTGGCAAGCCACGAAGTTAGGAGTATTTACCTGGTATGCGCTGTGGATTGGGCTGTCGCCGAAACGGAGGTGTGAGCAAGTGAAACCACCTGACTTCTTTGAGTCGTAAGAGAAGTAAGCCTGGCAGTACTTGTTGGTGTTGTTACCGATAATCTGTACAGAGTTCTTGTTAGCACCTACAGTACCATCAGCACCGAGTCCGTAGAACTTAGCTTCGAACAAGTCGTCGCCGCCCATTGGAATCTCCTCTTCCTCAGGAAGTGAAGTGAATGTAACATCGTCAACGATGCCCACTGTGAAGTGGTTCTTAGGCTGCGGGAGCTCGAGGTTCTTGAACACAGCAACGATCTTAGCCGGTGTTGTATCTGAAGAACCAAGACCGTAACGACCACCAACGATAAGCGGCTTGCGCTCGTCGTCGTAGAGAGCCGACTTAACGTCGAGGTACAGCGGTTCGCCCTCTGCGCCTGGCTCCTTTGTACGGTCGAGCACAGCAATGCGCTTAACTGTAGCAGGAAGAGCTTTCTTCAGGTAATCTACAGCGAACGGACGATAAAGGTGAACAGCAACCATACCTACCTTCTTACCCTGCTTGTTCAGGTAGTCGATAGCCTCGCGTGCAGGCTCTGTAGCAGAACCCATGAGGATGATTACGTTCTCTGCGTCCTCTGCTCCGTAGTAGTTGAAGAGGTGGTACTCGCGACCAGTAATCTTTGTCATCTCCTGGCAGTACTTCTCTACTACCTCAGGGATGCGGTCGTAGTACTCGTTGCAAGCCTCACGGTGCGTGAAGAATGTCTCCGGGTTCTCAGCTGTACCGCGTGTAACAGGACGCTCAGGTGTGAGGGCACGGTCGCGGAAACGCTTGATGTAGTCCGGATTTACCAACGGACGGATATCTTCCATATCCATCTCCTCGATCTTGTGGTACTCGTGTGATGTACGGAAACCGTCGAAGAAGTTGATGAACGGTACTGATGTCTCAAGTGTAGCAAGGTGAGGAACAGCAGAGAGGTCCATAACTTCCTGCACTGAACCAGAGCAGAACATTGCGAAGCCTGTCTGACGGCAAGCCATAACGTCCTGGTGGTCACCGAAGATACAGAGAGAGTGTGAAGCCAATGTACGTGCAGAAACGTTGAACACGCACGGCAGCAACTCGCCTGCAACCTTATACATGTTAGGAATCATCAGCAACAGACCCTGCGAAGCAGTGTATGTTGAAGTGAGGGCACCAGCCTGAAGTGAGCCGTGGAGAGCGCCTGCTGCACCAGCCTCTGACTCCATTTCCTGGATAGAAACTCGCTGACCGAAGAGGTTCTTACGACCCTTGGCAGCCCATTCATCTACATGCTCTGCCATCGGAGATGACGGAGTGATAGGATAGATAGCAGCTACTTCTGTGAACATGTAGCTCACGTGAGCGGCAGCTGTGTTACCATCACAAGTGATAAATTTTTTTTCTTTAGCCATTTTACTAATTCTTTTTAATTAGTGAATACTTATAGTTGTTTTAAACTTTTTCTGTCTAAGCCTCATTGAGCCTTTCTTTATTAAGCCTTTCTAAGTCTTTCTAAGTCTTTCTAAGCCTTCTTAAGCCTTCCTACTTTCCATTTTACTTTTTTACTCTTTTACTTTTAATAGAGTAAGCCGAACATCCAAAGCGGAACTTTGTTCGCTTGACCAATATTGAGGTCGTAGGTGGCGTATAGTTGCTCTGAGGAGTTGCGAGTGCGTCGTATGTGGTTGGCACTTGTGACATGGAAGTGAAGTTTGTTGTCAATGATGTATGCAGCGTCGCGGTTGCCCTGATTGACGCTGTGGTCCTTCCAAAGCATATTGACGAAGAATGTCTCCATAACATCCTGACGGTCTGCCACGATTGGGTAGATGCAGTACATGAGGTTGGGGTTGTACATCATCACCTTTGACGGTTTCTTCGGGAACTCGTCGCCAGGGTGGTAAATGATGTTTATCAAACGTGCATCAGAGAGATACTTGATATAATTCATCACTGTGGCACGGCTTGTCTTAATCTCTCCTGCCAGGTTGCTGATGTTCGGTGCTTTCAGTCCTTCTACAGCAAGTAGGTAGAGGAGCTTCTTTATCTTTGTGAGATATTTAAGCTCGATTTGTTTTATCAGAAGAATGTCTACTTCGGTCATCATGTTCATAGTCTTGAGCAAGTTCTCCTCGAAGTTGCGGTGCTCAAGAAAGAATGGATAGAAGCCATGATGAAGGTAGGAGTTGAAGTGTTCGGCAATGTCTACATTCTTTGCAATCTCGTTGGCTATTTCTACATGATTGGCGAGAATGTTGTCAAGCGTATAGACGGGGATGTTATTGCCTGTTTGTAGGTTTAAGTATTCGCGGAACGAGAAACCACGGAGGTTGTAACTCTTGACGATGCCACAGAGTTCGGGATTTTCCTCTTTCAGTCGCATCACACTTGAGCCCGTGAATATAATCTTCAGGTTGGGACATTGGTCGTAGCATTTGCGAAGCTCGCTGCTCCAGTTTTGCTGCTTGAACACTTGATCAATGAGTAGAACCTCGCCACCGTGGTTGTAGAAATCCATCGCAAAGTCAGCGATGCCACGTCCCTGAAAGTAGAAGTTGTTCATATTCACGTAAAGACAACGACGATTGTTAGTGTCGAAATTCTCCTTGGCATACTGCAACAGGAATGTTGTCTTTCCAATGCCTCGTGTACCCTTAATGCCAATGAGACGATCGCTCCAGTCAATCTCGTTCATAAGATTGCGTCTGACTGGTGCGTCCGTATGCTCTACGAGGTATTTATGAGTTTTAAAGAAAGCTTCCATTACTCTATCGGTTGTTTCTGTTGCTTCTGTTACTTGAATATTTTGCTATTTATTATATAGTCTTCTACAACTATGCAAAGGTAATATTAATTTCTTTATTTGCAAACTCTGTATTGCAAAAACTGCATTTTTTTTTATTTTTTGCGTCTGCATTGTTTGCGGTGTGCTATTATGCAGATGTGTAGTCGCTCGATTGTGAAATAAAAGTGGTATTTTTGCACTTGCTTACGAAGTAATTAAAGATAAGAACAGATGAAGTTACATATATTCAATCCTGAGCACGACATAGCTCTTGCTGCCAATCAAGAATGTTTCACTGCCCCTCATGCAGGTAGACGTTTGCGTACCGACTTGGGATTTATCCCTGCTTTCTGGGCTTCAGAAGGCGATATGGTACTCGTAGACGATGTTGAGGCAGCAATAGAGGCACGTCGCCATCTACGTAAGTTCGGCAATGATGTGGTCTTTGTCACCGCTGCCGACTTGAAAGATTTTACTTTAGACGATGTTAAGAGTTTTCAGGTAGAGCCGTGGGGGTGGGATCGCACCATAAAGGAACAACTGTTGCGTGCTAATAAAGGGCTTGAACCATTCATGCCAAGTGACGATGCGCTTGCTACTATCAGAGAGATGAGCAACAGACGCTTTGCTGCAGAACATCTTTTGCCTGTGTTGCGTGAAATAGCTGAGTCTCAAACTGTTGGCGAAAGCCACTACTGCACAACAATGGAGGAGGTACTTCAAGTGTTAAAACACAACGGAAGAAGCGTGCTCAAGTCGCCATGGAGCAGTAGCGGCAGGGGAGTGCGCTATGTAGAGACCACAGTACTTGATGCACATCTTGAAGGGTGGGCAGCGAATGTCGTCAAACGTCAGGGTGGCATAATGGTAGAGCCATTATATAGTAAGGTGTACGACTTCGGACTTGAGTTTGTGAGCAATTCCGACGGGTCGATTGATTTCAAAGGACTCTCGCTCTTCGCTACACGTGGTGGTGCATATGTAGGCAGTATACTTGCCACAGAGGCTGATAAGCGTGAAATATTATCACGGTATGCCGACATTGCTCTTGTTGATAATATCTGCGAGCGTATTCGTGCTGTGCTTTCTCTGCATTTTAAGGGTATATATGTTGGAGCTTTCGGCATTGACATGATGGCTGTAGCACGTGAGAGTGCTGACGGCTTCCTGCTTCATCCGTGTGTAGAACTTAATCTGCGTCGCACTATGGGGCATCTTGCTTTGTCACTCACGCCTACAATTGCCGAACCACAACGCATAATGAGCATCAGCTATGCAGATAAGTATCGTATGAGAATACACGATACGACGAATAATTTACTGAATACATCGCTGATAGCTCACTAATTATTACACATATTTAAGATTTTATGTGTAGTGCATTAACGTGGTTTTTCTGAGAAAATCAGTAACTTTGCATACGAGAAACATATAAATATATATACGATGAAACAAACAAAGATTGTTGCTTCTATTAGCGATCGCCGTTGTGATGTCGAGTTCCTCCGCAAATTGTTCTTTGCCGGAATGAACGTCGTAAGAATGAACACTGCACATGCGACGCCTGACGGGATACGTAATATTATAAAGAATGTGAGAACTGTTTCGCCCCACTTGGCTCTTATGATTGACACAAAGGGACCAGAGGTGAGAACCACTGGTTGTGCTGAGCCAATAGAGTACAAGACGGGCGATGTGGTTAAGATATTTGGACGTCCGGGTATGGACTCAACGCACGATATCGTCAATGTGTCATACATCGACTTTGCTAAGGATGTGAAGGTTGGTGATCATGTGCTCTTTGACGATGGTGAACTTGATATGCTTGTCATAGACAACAATGGTCCGATGCTTGTAGCTCAGGTGCAGAACGATGGTGTGCTTGGTGCACACAAGAGCGTGAACGTACCTGGCGAGCATATCGCTCTGCCTGCTATTACGCAGAAGGATCACGATAACATACTCCTTGCTATTGAAGAAGACATCGACTTTATTGCTCATTCGTTTGTGCGTTCTGCCGATGACGTTCTTGCGATACAGAAGATACTCGACGAGCACAATAGCGACATAAAAATTATCTCAAAGATTGAAAATCAAGAAGGAGTAGATAATATTGATGAGATTATTGATGCCTCTTATGGCATTATGATTGCGCGTGGCGACCTTGGTATAGAGGTGCCAATAGAGCAGATACCGGGCATTCAACGCCAGATTATACGCAAGTGTGTGATGAAGAAGAAGCCGGTTATCGTCGCAACACAGATGCTCCATACGATGATTAAGAATCCGCGCCCTACACGTGCTGAGGTTACTGATATAGCCAATGCTATCTATTCATATACAGATGCACTCATGCTTAGTGGTGAGACGGCAAGTGGCAAGTATCCGCTTGAGGCAGTGCAGACGATGGCTGCCATTGCTGAGCAGGCAGAGAAGGACCGCTCTGCGCTTGGCGACTATGAGGTACCGATGAACGAGAACTGCTCGCAGCGCGAGTTCCTTGCACATGCAGCTATTGAAGCAACAAAGACACTTGGCGTTGCTGGTATCATCACCGACAGTCTTACTGGCGAGACCGTACGCCATTTGGCTGCTTTCCGCGGTCCGAACCCTATCCTTGCAATATGTTATAAGGAAAAGACACAGCGCTGGTTAAATCTCAGCTTTGGTGTCATCCCCGTTCATCAGAAGGAACATGCGCCTGCTGCATACATGTTCACAGCTGCATTGCGTATGCTCCGACAGAAAGGCTACATCGGCTCCGACGATAAGATTGCGTACCTTAGTGGTAGCTTCGGATTGGGCAACCCGACGGGCACAACATTCCTCGAAATCAATAAGGTTAGTCAAGTGTTCGATAAGTCGTACGAATTCCATTTGCCTAACAAGGAATAACCGTTATATAGAAGTCAATTTAATATGACAATACGAAATAGGAGGTCGTAAGATCTCCTATTTTTTTGTCTTGTATTGAAACAAAAAAGGACGGGGTGCAATCACTGCAGCCCGCCCTCAAATAATTAGAGAGTTATAAAAAAATAAGTTTTCCGATTTTAAACCTTCTCGATAATCTGTCCGCCAGCCTCTACTGCCTCCATGTTCAGAGGAATAAGACCGTGGTGACGCTCGGGAAGTGTCTTGTAAAGAGCCTTGTTGAGGCCGTCGGTGCTCACAATCGGACAAACCTTTAGCAGGCCGCCGAGTACAATCATGTTGAACACCTTTGAGTTCTTCAATTCGGCAGCCTTATCCATAGCGTCGATACGATAGACATTGATGTCCTTACGTGTCGGTGGTTTGATAATACCGAAACCGTCATATATAAGTATTCCGCCTGGCTTCACCTTCGACTCGAACTTGTCAAGCGATGGCTGGTTAAGCACGATAGCCACATCATAATGGCTAAGGATAGGCGATGAGATGCGCTCTTCGCTCACGATTACTGTCACGTTGGCTGTACCGCCACGCTGCTCAGGACCGTAAGCCGGCATCCATGTTACTTCTTTGTTCTCCATCAGACCGGAGTAGGCGAGAATCTTACCCATTGAGAGCACGCCCTGTCCTCCGAAACCTGCTATAATTATTTCTGCTTTCATAGGTTTGTCGTGTCTTTTAAGTCACCCTTCGGGTATTGTTTGAACATATTCTCTTCCATCCACTTGTTGGCCTTCACCGGTGGCAACTTCCATCCGCTGTTGCATGTAGCAACAATCTCAACGAGTGATGAACCCTTGCCCTTCATAGATGCTGTGAATGCCTTCTTGATAGCAGCCTTTGCCTTACGGATTGATGCTACGTTCTCTACACTCTGGCGTGTTACGAAGCATGTGCCCGGCAGAGTGACAGCCATTTCTGAGAGGTTGAGTGGATAACCATGCAGCGCCGGTTCGCGACCATAAGGACATGTAGATGTCTTCTGACCGATAAGCGTTGTCGGAGCCATCTGTCCACCAGTCATACCGTAGATGGCATTGTTGATGAATATGAGAGTGATGTTTTCACCGCGGTTCAGTGCGTGGATACTCTCGGCTGTTCCGATACAAGCCATGTCGCCGTCGCCCTGATAGGTGAAGACAAGGCGCTCTGGCCACAGACGCTTGATGGCAGAAGCAAGAGCTGGAGCGCGTCCGTGTGCTGCTTCCTGCCAGTCGATGTCGATATAGTTGTAGGCAAATACAGAGCAGCCTACCGGGCTTACGCCGATGGCGTTCTCCTGCATGCCCATTTCTTCGATAACTTCAGCCACAAGTTTGTGAACTACGCCATGCGAACAACCTGCGCAGTAGTGCATGTGGGTATCGTTGAGAAGCTCAGGCTTTTTGTAAACCAGGTTCTCCGGTGATATTATATCGTTCATAGAAATTTCTCCTTTAAAGCTTTAACCATTTCCTCTGGCTCGGGAACGATGCCGCCGAGTCGTCCGTAGTGCTCACAACGTACAGTGCCGTTTACTGCGAGGCGTACGTCCTCGATCATCATGCCGGCGTTAATCTCTGCAACGAGAATACCCTTGAGTTTCTTAGCTGCCTCTGCAATCTCCTTTTCGGGGAAAGGCCACAATGTGATAGGACGGAACAAACCGACCTTGATGCCCTCTGCACGTGCAAGCTCGATAGTCTTTTCTGCAATACGCGCTGCCGAACCGAACGCAACAATCATGTATTCTGCGTCGTCCATGAACTTGGTCTCGTAGCGAACCTCATTCTCGCGAATCTTGCGGTATTTCTCCTGAAGCTGCAGGTTGCGCTGCTCCATAATCTCAGGCTTAAGCTCGAGAGATGTGATAACGACGGGCTTACGGCCCTTGCAACCAGTAGCTGCCCACGGACATTCCTTTATGATTTCTTCGTTTGTGCGGCGTGGCTTGAATGGAGGAAGAACTACCTTCTCCATCATCTGACCGATAACACCGTCAGAGAGAATCATTGCAGGGATGCGATACTTGAAAGCGAGTTCAAAAGAGAGGTCGACAAAGTCTGCCATCTCCTGAACAGAGTTCGGTGCGAGCACGAGGATATAGTAATCACCATTGCCACCGCCACGTGTAGCCTGGAAATAGTCGCTCTGTGAAGGTTGGATGGTGCCAAGACCAGGACCGCCACGCTGAACGTCGACGATAAGACCCGGTACTTCTGCGCCTGCCATATAAGAGATACCCTCCTGCATGAGCGATACGCCCGGACTTGACGACGATGTCATAACGCGTTTGCCGGTGCCACCGCCACCGTAAAGCATATTGATTGATGCAACTTCACTCTCTGCCTGAAGCACTACCATGCCTGTGGTCTCCCAAGGCTTAAGTTCTGAGAGTGTTTCGATAACTTCGGTCTGTGGAGTAATAGGATAGCCGAAATAACCATCACAACCACAACGGATGGCAGCGTGGGCGAGAGCCTCGTTGCCTTTCATAAGTTTAACTTCCTGTTCTGCCATTGTGTTAATCCTCCATTTTTTTACGGTAAACACTAATACATCCGTCTGGACATACAATTCCGCACGATGCACAACCAATACAATCGTCAGGTCTTACAGCCTCGGCGTATTGATAGCCATGCACGTTCACTGCCTTTGCTGTGAGAGCAATGACATCTTTCGGGCAAGCTACAACACAAAGAGAGCATCCTTTGCATCGGTCGGTGTTAACCACGATAGCACCTTTGATTTTTCCCATAGTAATATATCGTTTAGAGTTAGGGGTTATACATATCTTTACAGTAGAAGGCGAACATATCGTCGAGCATTTGCTTTGCTTCCACTGCAGGCGACTCGGGGTCGAGAGCTATTGCTTCGAGATAGTTGTCGATAGCATGCTTCCAATCGCCTTTACGTCTGTACTCGTTGCCGAGCTTGTAATAGTCTTCTGCTGTCATACTTATTAAGGTTGGGGTGTGTTATGTTGTTGTATTGACAGTTGTCAGCACCTGTGATGCCGGCTGCTGACGCTTGTCTTTATCTTACCATCCCTTCGCTGCCTGCAGCGTATTCTTCATCAGCGAGCAGATTGTCATCGGTCCGACACCGCCTGGTACTGGTGTTATGAACGAACACTTCGGAGCTACTTCGTCGAACTTCACGTCGCCGTTGAGGCGAAATCCGCTCTTGCGTGTTGCATCAGGAACGCGAGTAGTACCCACGTCGATTACCACAGCGCCTTCCTTCACCATGTCGGCTGTCACGAAGTCGGGCTTGCCGATTGCTGCTATGATGATGTCGGCTTCGCGACATTCTGCCTTTATGTTAGCAGTGTGCGAGTGGCATACCGTAACTGTTGCATCGCCATATTGCTTCTGCATCATCAGTTGTGCCATTGGTTTTCCAACGATGTTGCTTCTGCCGAGCACAACACATTTCTTTCCCGAGGTCTCTATGTTGTAGCGTTTGAGCAGGGTTACTATACCGAGTGGAGTAGCCGATATGAAGCATGGCAGACCGATAGACATGCGTCCGACGTTTATAGGATGGAAGCCGTCAACGTCTTTGCGGTAGTCGATAGCCTCTATTATCTTCTGCTCGTCGATATGACGTGGGAGCGGCAACTGCACGATAAATCCGTCTACATCGTTGTCGTTGTTCAGACGTTCTACACATGCGAGCAGTTCGTCCTCGGTGACATCGTCTTCGTAGCGGATAAGTGTCGACTTGAAGCCGCACTTCTCGCAGGCAATGACCTTGTTCTTCACGTAAGTCTCTGAGCCACCATCGTGACCTACAAGCACTGCCGCAAGATGCGGTTGCTTGCCACCTGCAGCCATGATGCTCTTCACCTCTTCTGCTATTTCTGCTTTAATAGCTTCAGCAGTAGCTTTTCCGTCAATCAGTTGCATATCTCTTCTTTTTTAGAACTTTGGCATACCTGGCATGCCTTTCATCTTGCTCATCATGCCAGCCATTTTTGCCATATTTGTACCAGTAACCATCTTCATCATCTTGCGAGTCTGGTCGAACTGCTTGATGAGTCGGTTCACCTCCTGGATGTTTGTACCGCTACCTTTCGCGATACGCATACGGCGGCTTTGGTTCAGAATTTCCGGGTTTGTACGCTCCTTCGGAGTCATACTCTTTATGATAGCTTCAATGCCCTTGAATGCATTGTCGTCAATGTCAACGTCCTTGATAGCCTTGCCTACGCCCGGAATCATTGCTGCGAGATCCTTCAGATTACCCATCTTCTTTATCTGCTCAATCTGTCCGAGGAAGTCGTTGAAGTCGAACTTGTTCTTCTGAATCTTCTTCTGCAGGCGACGTGCCTCTTCTTCGTCGAACTGTTCCTGGGCGCGTTCTACAAGGCTCACGATGTCACCCATGCCGAGGATACGGTCAGCCATACGCGACGGGTGGAATACGTCGATTGCTTCCATCTTCTCGCCGGTACCTACGAACTTGATTGGCTTAGTGACAACGGTGCGGATAGAGAGTGCTGCACCACCGCGTGTGTCGCCGTCGAGCTTGGTGAGAACCACACCGTCGAAGTCGAGACGGTCGTTAAACTCCTTGGCTGTGTTGACAGCGTCTTGACCGGTCATCGAGTCGACAACGAAGAGAGTCTCGTTCGGGTTGATGGCGTTCTTCAAGGTCTCAATCTCGTTCATCATCTCCTCGTCTACTGCCAGACGACCTGCGGTATCGACGATTACTACGTCGTAGCTTTTTGCCTTTGCCTCGCGAATAGCGTTGTTTGCGATGCTTACAACGTCCTTGCTCTCAGGTTCAGAATATACGGGTACGCCTACCTGCTCGCCAACGACCTTGAGCTGTTCGATAGCTGCCGGACGATATACGTCGCAGGCTACGAGCAACGGGTTCTTGTGCTGCTTGTTCTTGAGCATATTAGCAAGCTTGCCCGAGAAAGTGGTTTTACCAGAGCCCTGCAGACCGCTCATGAGGATGATTGACGGTCGTCCGTTCAGGTTAAGCTCGGCAGCTTCGCCACCCATGAGTTCGGCGAGCTCGTCGTGTACAATCTTTACCATCAACTGACTTGGCTTCACCGCTGTGAGTACGTTCATGCCGAGAGCTTTTTTCTTCACCGTGTCGGTGAAGGTCTTAGCCACTTTATAGTTTACGTCGGCATCCAACAGAGCGCGTCTTACGTCTTTGAGGGTTTCGGCAACGTTGATTTCGGTAATCTTGCCTTCACCTTTGAGAATTTTGAAACTGCGTTCAAGTCTGTCACTAAGATTTTCAAACATATCTATTTTCTTTTCTTTTTATTAAAATTAATGTGTGCGCTTTGTGGGGCGTTTCTATACACGTCGCTTGTTTTGCAAAAGTAAGCAAAAAATAACGAGTTTCGGAATAAAAACTTATCTATTTAATTAATTTTAAGTTACTTTTTTAAGAAGATGTTGTTTAGTTCTACTTTTATCACTTCTTCGTTCACGAGATACTCCATAGCTTCGTCTTTTGCTTCCTGGTTTAGCACTATTTTGTTAAGCTCTGTAATTGAGTGCTTTTCGCCGTCTGCGAGCAGAGCTTTTATCGCTTTCAGTGCTTGATTATACGCATCTTTGTATGATTGTGATGTGTCTTGATGTGCCAAACACACGTCGCATTGGTGACAGTCGTTGGTTTCTGTCTCGCCGAAGTAGCGCAGCAGCTGCCTGCTACGGCATACAGTATCGTTCTGTGCATAGTCGATGATGCTTTTTATGCGTTTCTTAAACTGTGTTTTACGTTCTTCGTACACAGATTCTGAAATAACTATCTCCTCAGGCAATACGCGGTCTTGTGTGTATGTGAGCAATGGCACAGAGCGTTCGGGGATGAAATGCAGTATTCGGCGTTGGCTCAGACTCGTCAAAATCAAGTACACTTGTTGTTGGGTGAGTCCCGTTGCATGTGCTATGAATGCGAGCTCTATGAAGTGGTAGTCGACGAACAATCCACTGTATTCGCGCAGTAGTGTTGTTATCACGAGTTCCTCGTTCGGCGTTGTTTCGTGCAACATGTATAGCTGATCGCGTTCGAGTGTGAACTTTACGCGTGTTCGCGAGTCGGGATCGATGTCATATTCTATGTAGCCCGCCCTTGAGAGTATCTTTAGAGCTGAGTTTACGATTACGGGGTAGTGATGGAAGAGTAGGCTGAACTTCTCTACTTCGAAGTGGAATGTGCGTCCATAACCCGAACCTGCAGCAATCTGCAGATAGTAGGCAATGTGCTCATACACGCGACAAATTTCTTCCTTGTTAGGGAATTCTTGTGCGATACGTTTCAAAAGCTTTGCCTTGTCGCTCTTGTCGTAGAGCAATACGGCGTAAGCCTTCTTCCCATCGCGTCCGGCTCTGCCTGCTTCCTGAAAGTAAGCCTCTATCGAATCGGGGCAAGTAATGTGTATCACTACGCGTACGTCGGGCTTGTCGATACCCATGCCGAAGGCGTTTGTCGCAACCATTACTCGCACCTCATCGTTGTGCCATTTTTTCTGACGTTCGTCTTTTGTAGAGTGTTCAAGACCAGCGTGGTAAAAGGTTGCGCTAATGTTATTGTTCAACAAGAGTTCGCATATCTCTTTCGTTAGTTTGCGACTTCGTACATAGACTATAGCACTGCCGTTTATTGAGTTCAGTATGTGCACTAACTGTTGCTGTTTGTTGTCAGATGTGCGCACTACGTATGCAAGGTTCTTGCGCTCGAAACTCATGCGGAACACGTTCCGCTCCTTGAATTCTAATTGCTCTTGTATGTCGTCAATAACGTCCTTTGTAGCGGTTGCGGTGAGCGCAAGTATTGGAGCGTCGGGCTTTAAGCGACGTATGTCGGCTATGTGCAGATACGACGGGCGAAAGTCGTAGCCCCATTGCGATATGCAGTGGGCTTCGTCAATGGTTATGAAGCTCACTTTTATATGCGCCAGTTTGGTTTGGAATAGTTCCGAACCGATGCGCTCCGGTGACACATAGAGTATCTTCGTGTTGCCGAGCACGCAGTTCTCGAGTGTCTTGACGATTTCCTGACGGCTCATGCCCGAGTATATGGCAGCAGCGAGCACTTGGCGGCGGCGCAGGTTCTCTACCTGGTCTTTCATCAGTGCGATGAGCGGCGTGATAACAATGCACACACCCTCCATGGCGAGAGCCGGCACTTGGAATGTTAGCGATTTGCCGCCGCCCGTAGGCATCAGTCCTAACGTGTCCTTGCCCTCGGCAATGCTGCGTATGATGTCGCGCTGTATGCCGCGGAAGTCGGAGTAGCCCCAAGTGTCTCTGAGTATTTTGAGATATAATGTTTCGTCGTAACCCATTTTGTTGTTTAATTGAAGCTTCTCGGTTTGTTCTTGTTGTTAGTCTTCCTCCGCCACACGTATGTCTTCAATCTGTAGCTGCACCATGTTGCGTTTGAACACGTTGTCCTCAATGGTGTAGGCTATGTCGAAGCTACGTTTCGATTTAATGTAACGTGCTGAAGCGCTCTGTCCGAATGCGATACCGTTCACGATGTTGCTCGACTTGGAGTCTACAAGCTCCAGTTTGATGTGTTCCTGCTCGCGTCCCACGACCTTGCTTGTGCCGTAGTCGTAAACGTCGGTTGTGCAGAAGAGCGGCTTGGTGTTACCTGGTCCGAATGGCGAGAAACGCTTCAAGTCGTTGTGCAGTTTCTTCGTGATGTCGCGGAAGTCGATTTCGGCATCTATGTTGAGTATTGCCTCTGTCTGTTCGGGCTGTATGTGCTCGTCTACATAGCGTTGGAAGCGGTTGCGGAACTCCTGTATGTCGTCCCATCGCAGCGTTAGTCCGGCAGCATAGGTGTGTCCGCCGAAGTTCACGAGCAGGTCACGACAGCTCTTTATAGCCGAGTACACATCAAAGCCCGTCACGCTTCGCGCTGAACCGGTGGCGAAGTCGCCGTCGCGTGTCAGTACGACGGTCGGTCGAAAGTAGATTTCGGTGAGTCGTGATGCCACGATACCGATAACGCCCTTCTTCCAGTTCTCGTCGTAGAGTACTATCGACGAGCGGTGGCGCTGACTCTCCAGTTTCGATACGATGCTGTTAGCCTCCTCTGTCATCTGCTTGTCGATGTCCTTGCGCTGTTCGTTGTACTCGTCGATGTGCTTCGCTTTGGCAAGTGCGTGCGAGAAGTCTTTCTCTACGAGCAAATCGACGCTCTCGCGTCCGTTCTCCATACGTCCCGACGCATTGATGCGCGGACCTATCTTGAACACGATGTCGCTCATGGATATGTCTCTGCCTCCGAGTCCGCAGATGTCTATAATCGCCTTCAGACCGATGCTCGGGTTCTGGTTGAGCGTTTTCAGTCCGTGGTAGGCGAGTATGCGGTTCTCCTCGGTGACGGGCACGATGTCGGCAGCTATGCTCACGGCACAGAAGTCGAGCAGCGGGATGAGTCGGGCGAAGGGTATGCCGTTGTTCTTGGCGAACGCCTGCATCAGCTTGAAGCCTACGCCACAACCGCAGAGATGCTTAAATGGGTAGGTGTCATCTGGTCGCTTCGGGTTGAGGATAGCCACTGCGGGCGGCAGCTCCTCGTCGGGCATGTGGTGGTCGCAGATGATGAAGTCGATGCCGAGCGACTTGGCGTAAGCAATCTCTTCAACGGCTTTGATACCACAGTCGAGGATGATGATGAGTTTCACGCCTGCCTCCTTGGCGTAGTCGATGCCTTTCTTGCTCACGCCGTAGCCTTCGTCGTAGCGGTCGGGGATGTAATACTCTATGTTCGAGTAGAACTGCTGTATGAACTTGTACACCAGTGCTACCGCCGTGCAACCGTCCACGTCGTAGTCGCCGTAAACAAGGATGCGCTCCTTGCGACCCATCGCGTCGTTGAGGCGGTCGACGGCGAGGTCCATGTCCTTCATGAGGAAGGGGTTGATGAGGTCTGCCAGCTGCGGGTGGAAGAATCGCTTGGCAGCTGACTCTGTTGTTATGCCGCGTCGCATGAGCAGCAGGGCGAGTATCGGGCTGATATTCAGCTTCGCCCCCAGTTCGTCAGCCGCCTGTTTCTCCTCTGTCGCAGGTGACTTGTAATTCCATTTGAATAACATTATATATAGTTTTTATTTTTTCTCGGTTTAGGAGTGGGGTGCAGAGTGTCTGCGCGTTTAAGGTAAAACGCGTGTAAAGTTACAAAAAAACTATGGAATAAGAGGAGTGTTTTTTGTGTTTTTAAGTGGCAGGTTAAATTCTTTATACCTAATTATTGTATTTTTGTAGTATATTATCGTTTTGTGTGTTGGCTATTTGTTGTGTGTGTAGTATCCGCATCGACCGACGCAGACATCCGCATCGACCGACGCAGACATCCGCATCGACCGACGCAGATGTCCGTATCGACCGACGCGGATCGCATAAGTACGAAAAAAAACCGAGCAAGGTGGTTGTACACCTGCTCGGTCTTTATTTATTGTATATCAAAAAATGAGGTTTTGTCTCTTAACTACCAAGGAGTTAATCGCCAATACCCTGGTTTTTCTTAGCCTCAATCATCTTCTGGAGGATGTCAGCCGGGATAGCGTTCTTGTTAACCATGTAGTCCATTGTGTTGGCTACGATGTAGTTCTTTGTCATGTACCAGATACCCTTGTAGTCGCCTGTCTCGCCCCAAGAGTTCTTCACCATGTAGTATTCCTTGCCATGCTGGTCCTTAGCAATACCGAAGATAAGCATGCCGTGGTCGTCGGTGAGCTCCCAGTTGTCGAAGCGCTGCTGACGCTGCTCTGCTGTCGGCTCGAGCTCAGGCACCTTGCAGCCGAGTGAGTCGATGAGGTTTGTGCGCTTTGCCGGAGAAAGCTTCAACCAGCGAGCCATGTCGCTGCCAGAGAGACCCTCTGCCTTCTTTGTATCTACGAAGTAAGCAAGACCCTTGCGTGTGAAGCCCGGCTCGCTAACGTCGCCACCCCAAGCTACTGTGTAGCCGTTCATGACAGCGTTCTCGAGGATGCGTGCCATGTCCTCCATCGGAAGGTTCCATGACAGCGGGTTGCGCCAGTTGTCCTGCACCTCAACAGCGTACTGTGTGTAGTACGGGTGGTGAGAGTAGCTTGTGATTGTTACGTAGTCGTCGAAGTTCAAGCCAAGGCTTGCTGCGAATGACTTCGGAGTGTACTCCTTGCCTTCGTATGTGAACTTCTCCGGGCACTGGCCGAGGTAAGCGTCGAGGATGCCCTGGAGACCCACCTTCCACTGCGAAGAGATCTTGTTAGCTGTGCTCTTAGCGATGCCTGCTACGTACGGCTCAAGCTGGCCGAAGAACTCGTTGAAGTTGTTGAGCGAGTCGCCGTAGAGTGAACCTGGGAACGGCATTGCGTCCTCCGGGCAGATACCCTGGTTCTTCAGTACGTGCAATACGTCGTAAGCCGAACCGCCCTGAGAGAACTGACAGTCGCCGTGGAGGCGTACAACCTGAACGGCGCGATCCATATAGTTCTTGTTAGCTACGAAAGCCTCGCAGAGGTCGTATGTCTTGCCTGTAGCCTTGAGAATCTCGCTCTCGAAGTATGAGAGAGTAGAGTAGTCCCAGCATGTGCCGCTACGGTTCTGGTCCTTGATACTTGTGATCGGGTTCTCCTTGATTGTCGTGAAGACAGGCTTGTTGCTCGATGCAGCCTTCTTTGGCTTAGCTGCGTTTGCGCTCATCGCAAAAACAGCGAGAAGTGCGAGTGTTAAGATTTTCTTCATGTGATTTTGTTGTAATTTATTAAATTAATTGTTGTTTATTAAGCAATGTCTATTTGTTCTCTGCCATGTATGCTTCGATATCCTTCGGGTGGTAGGGTATTCTGTCCTTGCCGAGGAAGCGACATCCGTCTTTTGTGATGAGTATGTCGTCTTCGATGCGTATGCCTCCGAAGTCCTTGTAGGTCTCAATTTTATCGAAGTTGAGGAACTCGGCGCAGTGGCCTGAAGCCTTCCAGTCGTCGATGAGTGCAGGGATGAAGTATATGCCAGGTTCGTCGGTCACGACGAAGCCCTCCTCTAAGCGGCGGCCCATGCGCAGGCAGTTGGTGCCGAACTGGTCGAGGCGCGGACGTGTCTCTTCGTCGAAGCCTACGTTTATCTGGTCGAGACCTTCCATGTCGTGCACGTCCATGCCCATCATATGTCCCAGTCCGTGTGGCAGGAACATGGCGTGAGCACCTGCTGCCACAGCTTCGTCTACGTCACCCTTCATCAGTCCTAATTCCTTCAGGCGTTCTGTCATCAGTCGGCATACAGAGAGGTGTACGTCCATATATTTAACGCCAGGCTTTGCTACATCGAGTGCGTGGTCGTGACATGCCTCAACGATAGAATAAATCTCGAGTTGGCGCTCCGTGAACTTACCGTTGACGGGGAATGTGCGTGTGTTGTCTGAGCAATAATTATTGATTGTCTCCGCTCCGCAATCGCACAATACGAGGCGTCCGCTCTCAAGTTTTGCCATCGAAGGGTTGCCGTGCATTATCTCGCCATGCTGGCTGAAGATGGTGGCAAAGCTTGTCATTGCTCCGTAAGATAGGGCTATGCTGTCTACTTGTCCGGCTACGAACTTCTCTGTAAGGCCTGGTTTTGTAAGGCGCATGGCAGTGGTGTGCATCTTGTAGCCGATTACTGCTGCACGCTCAAGTTCTTCTATCTCTTGCTGTTCTTTGGTAGAGCGCATCTTCACTACGGCACGAATAAGTTCGATGCTTGCCGCTTCTTTCTGCTGAACGGGGTGTATGCCGAGCAAGTCGAATATCTGTATCTTAGTGTCGTGTCGATAAGGTGGAAGGAAGTGTATGCGGCGTTTCTGTCGCATCGCTTCGTTGCAAATGCTCTTGAGCGATTTCATGGGGGCTGTGTTAGCCACGCCGACACGTTCTGCCATATCTTTCACGCTGTCAACACTGCCATACCACACGATATCTTCAATGTCGATATCGTCGCCGACGAGTGTCTCTGTGCCGTTATCGAGGTCGATAACACCGACAAGACCGTCTCGGTTGAGTCCGAAATAATAAAGAAATGAGGAGTCTTGACGGAATGGATAGTAACCATTTGAAGGGTAGTTACATGGCGACTCGTTGTTGCCGAAGAGTATTATTATACCGTCTTTCATAAGCTCTCGAAGCTTGGCGCGACGGCCAACGTAGGTTGCTTTGTCAAACATATAACCTTGTTTTTTGTTATTATTTGCACAAAGTTACGTTAATTTGAAGACATAACAAAACGATAACGCCATTTTATGTTTTATTATGATATTGTTTCGCTTCGATTTCAAACGTAAGAAATAAATATGCGAATAATATTAAATTGGTTATATTTATTCTTCGAGAGTAGAAATGCTATTCTCAAATCGGTGCACACAACAACTCATAACCTCTACCGGAGCATAGAAGAAATACTTCTTGTAGTTGCGGAATGTCTTCTTCATGGCTTTTGAGTTGTTCGATACGAACACGCCAGAGGAATGGTGAAACTGCCATTCGTCTTGTTTGATGACGATGGGTGCGTCGAGAGCTTCGAGTGCCAGCTCGTAAGCTTTCGGCGTAATGTCTTTTATGAATGGTATCTCGTCCTTCTCAAAGCCAAATGTCTTAATGAGAATGCTTGCCTCCAACTGCGCAATCTTTGTCAGCTGTAGACGATTGAGCCAATTTTCAAGCTTTATAAAGTCGATTTTATCACCATCGTGACGCAGAAACGCACCGATACGCACGATGTTTGCGAAGTGCAGACCGTTGGTGAGTATGGTTTGTGTTGTCTGTACGATGATGTCAAGGAAGTTGAGGGTCTCTATCGACGAGTCGTCGCTCAGCGGCTCCGACTTACGTATCTTCTTCAAGCGGCTATTTAGTAGCAGGTTCTGCATTCGTGAGAAGCCCGCATCAGGCAGGTTCTGCAGTCCGCCCACGGCTGGTATGTCAGCGCGGTCTGCAAAGTACTCTCCCAAGCCGTGTGTTTCTGCCAGTTTGGCAAGTACGTTCCATTTGTATTTGGACATGGGCTCAATGTCTTCGCTCATCCCAAATACCTTATTTTGAATAATACGAAAAAAGTTACGCTTTATTATGTCCATAATAGAATGTTGAATGTGGAGTGTTGAGTGTTTAATGTTGAATGCCGGATGTTATGAGTATCTGCGCGGCAGACGGAAGATGATAGCTACAGCCACACACAACGTCAGAGCCATGGGGTAGAACAGATACGGCATTATTCTGACGGGGTTCAGCTGCGTCAGTCCGGCTGCCATAAGCATCTGTGCTCCATAGGGTATGAAGCCCTGGGCGCAGCACGAGCAAGTGTCGAGCAGACTTGCCACCTTGCGCTTGTCCAGCTCGAAGCGCTCGCTGATGCGTCGTGCTATGTTTCCGGTGGAGATGATAGCCACGGTGTTGTTGGCTGTGCAAAGGTCTACGATGGCCACCATGAGGGCGATAACAGCTTCTGCACCGCGCTTGTCCTTGATGTGCGATGTTGTCTTGGCGATGATGAAGTCGATGCCGCCCTTCTTGTGCACTATCTCGAATACGCCGCCGGCAAGCATTGTTATTATGATCAGTTCGCCCATCGACAGTATGCCGTCGCCCATTGAGTGGAACCACTCGTACACGTCGAAGCTTCCGTCGAGTATGCCGATTGCTCCGGTTATTGTTAGTCCGATGGTGAGCACCGCCATTACGTTCATACCGGCGATGGCTGTAGAGAGAACGGCGAGGTAGGGTAGTATCTTCACGTAATTGATGCCATGCACATTGGCAAGTGGCGACATCTCTTGTCCTAAGAAGACGTATATGGCAAGCGAGAGGATTGCAGCAGGGAGAGTGATGAAGAAGTTCACGCGAAACTTGTCGTTCATCTTGCAGCCTTGCGTACTCGTAGCAGCAATGGTGGTGTCGGATATGAACGAGAGGTTATCGCCGAAGAACGCACCGCCTACTACTACAGCTGTCACTAACGCCACGTCCAGTTGCATTGTGGTGGCGAGTCCGGAGGCTATCGGCACGAGTGCTACTATGGTTCCTACGCTTGTTCCTATCGACAGGCTTATGAAGCATGTCGCAATGAACAGCCCGGGCAGCACCATGTTGCTCGGCAGTAGCGAGAGCATTGTGTTTACGGTGGCATCAACAGCTCCGATGGCTTTTGCCGAGTTGGCAAAGGCACCAGCCAATACGAATATCCAAAGCATCGTCATGATGTTTGGCGCACTGGCTCCGCGACTGAAGGCTGCTACGTTCTTTTGCAGACTCTTGCCGCCTGCTATTGTCACAGCGTAGATGCCCGAAATCATGAACGCTACGCTTATCGGCACCTTATAGAAGTCGCCTGCTATAATCGATGTTACAAGATATAGGGTGATAAATACCAAAAGAGGGCTTATCGCAAGAACTCCTTTTAAATTGTTCATAGTTGTTTCTTTTTTTAGTCTGCGTGGTATGGGCAAGATGCCCATACCTCCTATCTTTTGCTTGGTTGGTGCAGTAGGGACTGCTGCACCTCCTACTTTTTTTACTTTTATCTGTCCTTTTTACTTTTTTACTTTTATCAAAGCTGTGTGCGACGGTAGAAATCAACATTCTCTTTCGTTAGAAGCTCGATTGGCATATAGTTTACGGGTTGCACTTTCTTCTTCAGCACAATAGCTTTGAACAGAGTGTCTACGCAACTATAGCCTTGCTGGTAGCCGTGCTGCGCGATGATAAACGACATACTGCCCTGGCGCAGACATTCTGCGTTCTTTGCCACCATATCGTAGCCCATGATTTGTATGTCGCGCATGTTGTTGCGAAGCAGGAACTCGCCCACAATGTGTGCTTTTGAATTAAGTGTTATGCAATGATGTGTGTCGGGATGCTGCTCAAAGAATTCTTTAAGTATAGCATCGTATTCGCTGCGTGTACCCTTGAAAGGTACGCATAGTTCTGTGATTTTAATCTGCGGGAAATGGTCGTGCATATAATGACGGAAACCTACTTCGCGGTTCACCTGCTGCTTACTGGTCACCTTGCCGTCCTTCATCTGCTTGAAAAGCATGATTTCCTTTTCGTTTGAAGCGATGAGCATAAGCATTTTGGCTGCAAAGTAACCGCTGCAGAATGAGTCCTGACCGAAGAAAGAGAGCGGTTTAAGGTCGGGCATATAGGAGTCGAGCATCACAAATGGTATCTGTTGCTCGTGGAGAATATCAGTGAATTGTTTGGTTGTTTCGATGTCCTGTGGCACTATTATTATGCCGTTGGGGTTCGATGCGAGGCATTTTGTATAACAATCGATGAACGAATTGTTATTGAAACGCTCATAATACATAATCTTTACATTAATGTTGAAGTCGCGCCTTACCTCTATTGCCTTCTGCACGCCCTGTTCAATCTCCTCCCAATAGGCTTCAGACTCATGCTGTGGTATGAGCGCATAGAACACGTATGACTTATTGTAAGCCAACGCGCTCGCATAGACATTGGGCTGATACTCCATCTCCTTGAGAGCCTTCTCCACTTTCTCGCGTGCCGGTGCCGATACATTCGGACGGTTGTGTAGTACGCGGTCTACTGTTCCGACCGACACGCCTGCTCTTTCTGCAATATCCTTAATTCTGATTTTCTCCATTCTTAATGGTTGTGCGTTTCTTTTTGGGTTCGTTATTATATGATTTGGTACAATAATGTGCCAACACGCATATTAGTTGCAAATTTAAATAAAAATATTGAAATATCCACTCCTCGGATGCAACTTTATTGCTTCGGTTGAAGATTTTCTGTTTTACATGCACTTGTCTGATAAAATTTTTGTTATTTTGCATTGAAATTCGAAACGTATCGAATGTATTTTAGGTTTTAAACACTATAAAGATGAAACTATTCAGAAGTATAGTTGAACTTCAGAATGAGTTGTTTGAAGTTCGGAAGTCAGGAAAAAAGGTAGGTCTTGTGCCGACAATGGGTGCCCTCCATGAGGGCCATGCGTCGCTCGTAAAGCGCAGTGTTGCGGAGAATGGAGCGACAGTAGTTTCTGTTTTTCTTAATCCGACTCAGTTCAACGACAAGAGCGACCTTGAGCGCTATCCACGCACACTTGATGCAGACTGCGCTTTGTTGGAGGCTTGTGGTGCCGATTATGTTTTCGCTCCGTCAGTAGAGGAGATGTATCCCGTAGAGGACAAACGTCAGTTTGAGTTTCCACCAGTCACAACGGTGATGGAGGGTGCGCATCGTCCTGGCCATTTCAACGGTGTGTGTCAGGTTGTATCGCGCCTATTTTATATTGTACGTCCAGATCGTGCCTATTTCGGCGAGAAGGACTGGCAGCAGATTGCTGTCGTGAAGGCAATGGTGCGCTTCCTCCAGCTTAATGTGCAGATTGTCGAATGTACTACAATACGCGAAGCCGACGGCTTGGCAAAGAGTTCACGCAACACGCTACTCTCTGCCGACGAGCGTGCCATCGCTCCACGCATCTACGAGGCTTTGCAATCGAGCCGCGAGTATGCCAAGACACACACATTGGCAGAGACTCACGAGTATGTAGTCTCTACCATCAACGCTGTAGACGGACTTGAGGTGGAGTATTTCTCAATCGTCGACGGCGACACATTGCTCGACGTTGCTAATTGGGGCGACAGTGCGTATGTAGTAGGCTGCATCACAGTTTATTGCGGCAATACACCGATACGTTTGATTGACCACATTACTTATAAGAAATAGTTTCTCAGAAATATGATGATAGAAGTATTAAAGTCGAAGATTCATTGTGCGCAGGTAACACAAGCGAATCTTAACTATATCGGCAGCATCACCATCGACGAAGACCTCATGGATGCTGCCAATATGATTGAAGGCGAGAAGGTGCAGATTGTGAACAACAACAACGGCGAGCGCTTCGAGACATATATTATCAAGGGTGAACGCGGATCGGGCTGCATCTGTCTCAACGGTGCTGCTGCACGCAAGGTCGTAGTGGGCGACACCGTGATAATCATCTCCTACGCCCTCATGGACTTTGAGGAGGCGAAGACTTTCCGCCCCTCAGTTATATTCCCCGAGAATAATAAAGTGTAGCAAATGTTGAATGTTGAGTGTTGAATGTTGAATGGTCGCGGCAGAGCCGCAATGTTGAGTGTTGAATGAATTCTTTATTGATGAATTCTTCATCGGCGAAGCCGACAATTCTACATTCCACATTCCACATTTTACATTGCCATAGGCAATCATTCCACATTCAACATTCCACACTCAACATTAATTTCATTTATGCCAGATAATCCTACTGCAAAACGCTCTTCGAAAGCTGCGCCAAAGGCTTTCGATAAGAACTATGGTCATCTGCAGCCGCAAGCTGTGGATATAGAGAAAGTGGTGCTTGGTGCGCTTATGATTGACAAGGATGCGTTTTCTATCGTGTCAGAGACACTGCGCCCCGAGACATTCTACGAGCCACGCCACCAGAAGATATACAACGCCATACAGACACTCTCGATGAACGAGAACCCCGTCGACATTATGACCGTCGTTGACGAGCTAAAGCGCGAAGGCACTATCGACGACGTGGGCGGTGCGCCCTACATTGTCGATCTTAGTTCGCACGTGGCTTCTTCGGCTCACATCGAGTATCATGCCAAGATTCTTGCGCAGAAGTTCCTCGCACGTCAGCTTATCTCTTATGCCAGCGTCGTAGAGACAAAGGCTTTCGACGAGACGCAGGACGTGGACGAACTGATGCAGGAGGCGGAGGGTTCGCTCTTCGAACTCTCGCAGCGCAACATGAAGAAGGATTACACGCAGGTTGACCCCGTCATCACCCGTGCTATTGACATTCTGCAGAAGGCATCTGCCAACGCCGGTGGCTTGACTGGTGTGCCTACTGGTTTCGAGAAACTCGATGAGAAGACGAGTGGTTGGCAGAGCTCCGACCTTGTCATCATCGCCGGACGACCTGCCATGGGTAAGACTTCGTTCGCCCTTTCGCTCGCCAAGAATATCGCCGTCGACTATCATACGCCTATCGCCTTCTTCTCTCTTGAGATGAACAACGTGCAGCTCGTCAACCGTCTTATCTCCAACGTCTGTGAGATACCTGGCAACAAGATGCTCAACGGACAGCTCTCCGACGACGAGTGGGAGCGCCTTGACAAGAACGTGCGTAATCTGCAAGGCTCGCCACTCTATATCGACGATACGCCGGGGCTCTCTATCTTCGAGCTGCGCACCAAGGCACGCCGCCTCGTGCGCGAGAAGGGTGTGAAGATAATCATGATCGACTACCTCCAGCTTATGAACGCCAACGGTATGCGCTTCGGCAGCCGTCAGGAGGAGGTGTCGAAGATTTCGCAGTCGCTGAAGGGTCTCGCCAAGGAGCTTGACATACCTATCCTCGCTCTTTCGCAGCTCAACCGTACTGTCGAGAACCGTGAGGGTTTGGAAGGCAAACGTCCGCAGCTGTCCGACCTTCGTGAGTCGGGAGCCATTGAGCAAGATGCCGACATGGTGCTCTTCGTACACCGCCCCGAGTATTACCATATCCTCACCGACGAGAAGGGTAACGACCTTCGTGGCATGGCGCAGATTATCATTGCCAAGCACCGTAAGGGTGCCACGGGCGATGTGCTCCTCACGTTCCGTGGCGAGTTCACACGCTTCCAGGATCCGCAGAAGCAGTCGGCACCCATTGGCGATGCACCGTTTGGCTCGGAGATAGTTGGTAGCAAGATGAATACAGGCGATATGCCGTTGCCACCAGATATGATGGAAAGCGCACCATTCGGCTCGCCTGCCGATCCTGCACCGTTCTGATAAAAGTAAAAAGGTAAAAAAGTAAAAAAGTAGGAGGTATGGGCATCTTGCCCATATCACGCAGCCTAATAAAAGCCCCTCCTACCTTTTTACTTTTTTACCTTTTTACTCTTTTACTTTTTTACTATGCGTTTTTCTCTCGGTGTATCACGCTGCCGCTTCCCTGATGTGTGGCAAGCACTAATACTTCGGCTATCTGCACGTGTTTCGGGGCGGAAGCTGCGTAGAAAGCTACGTCGGCAATGTCGGCACCAGTGAGCGGAACGATACCTTTGTACACATTCTCGGCGCGGGCGTTGTCGCCGTGGAAGCGGACGTTGCTGAAGTTGGTCTCAACGAGCCCGGGCTTCACGTTCGTTACGCGAACTGCCGATTCGGCTACGTCGATACGCAAGCCATCGGTTATGGTCTTCACGGCTGCCTTCGTGGCGCAATAGACATTGCCACCGGCATATGCTGCGTCGCCTGCAACACTGCCAATGTTGATTACGTGGCCCTCGTTGCGCTCTATCATAGCCGGCACGATGAGGCGTGTCATGGTGAGCAGCCCCTTTATGTTGGTGTCTATCATCGTGTTCCAGTCTTCGGGGTCGCCCTCGTATTCCTTTTCGAGACCGAGCGCGAGTCCGGCGTTGTTGATCAGGACATCAATTGTCTGCCATTCAGCTTCGAGCGAACCGATTGCCTGTTTTGCCGCCTCGGCATCGCGCACGTCGAATACCAAGGTGCGCACCTTCGTGCCTTTAGCTTCGAGTTGTGCCTTTATCTCTGCTAACTTCTCTGCGCGGCGAGCCGTGAGAATAAGATTGTAACCGCCTTCGGCAAACTTTCTTGCGCAGGCTTCGCCGATGCCGCTTGTGGCACCGGTTATGAGTGCTGTCTTTTTCATAATAGTCTGTTGTTAAATGGTTTGATATGTTCAGGTGTAGCTCTACTTCACTACTTTGTGACCTTCGTCTACCCATGCGTTGTAGCCCTTGTCGAGCTCTACAACTACATAACCATCGCGCACGAGTATGCCGGCTGCCTTCTTGCTGCGCTTGCCGCTGCGACAGTTCACGGCTATCACTTTGTCTTTAGGGAGTACTTCACACGCCTTCTGCTCGAAGTCGGGTTTCAGCACGTCTATATTAACGGCGTTCTCGATATGACCCGCAGCGAATTCTTCTGCTGTGCGCACGTCAAGTCGCACTACCGTTGTGTCGGCAATTATCTTCTCGTATGCGTCTGCCGATACGCTCTCGAAGCCCTTGTTCTGCGCCTTGCAAGAGAAGATGGCGCAGAGCATAGTAAGTATGCTCATGATTTTTATTGTTTTCATTATTATAATATGTGGTTAATCCTTAATAAGATAATGTCTTCTTGACTCGTATATGTCGTCCATGTTGTCTGTAGCCCATGAGAGAAGGGCGTTGATGTGTGGCAGCAAGGTCTTTCCCTTGTCTGAGAGCGAGTATTCGACACGTGGCGGTACTTCGGCAAAAGCCTCGCGTTTCACCAGTCCGTCGGCTTCGAGCATCCTTAGAGTTGCTGTAAGCATCTTCTGCGATATATCGGGTATGTTGCGCTGAAGTTCCTTGAATCTCTTTGCTTCGTCTGTTTCGAGTGTGTATAGTACGAGCATAGACCATTTGTCGCCTATGCGCGAGAGTATATTGCGTATTGGGCAATTGGGGAAAAGTGCGTCTTTTACTTCGTTTGTATTCATGCAATTATGTGATTAGAGTCGTATTACTATACAAAAGTAACTATTAGAATTGACATGGTTGTCAACGATATTGTTAAACTACTTTAAACTACCGCGATGCAAGCGTCTTGTTTTCAGTATTAGTCACCTTAAAGTAACTGACTTACGTTTGCGTACCTACTTGTGTAGCGTTCTGGAACTTAGTAATTTTGCAGCAGTAAAAGCAAAATATGGTGGGTGTGGGTATCTTGCTCATACCGCGAGCTACAAACGAAATTATTAATTAAAACAAAGAAAACAATGAAATCAGTAAAGACAACAAAGACGGGTAAGAATTTCACAGCAGTCAGTGTAGGCAAGCTTAGCGAGGTGAAGAATTATGTCCTTCAGTTGGGCGACATTCAGATACCAGGCAAGGTGTTCGTAGGTCAGGCTCTCGGCACAACAGGTAGCGAACTGTCTTTCCAGACATTCGCCCCAGGTCAGGACGGCGGTTTTCTGCATACGCACAAGAATCACGAAGAACTCTACTTCATCCTTCGAGGTGAAGGTCTGTATCAGGTAGACGGCGAGAATATTCCGGTAGGCGAGGGCAGCATCATCCGTGTGGCTCCCGAGGGCAAGCGCGCCATCAAGAATACCGGTTCGGAAGAGATGCTTATGCTCTGCGTGCAGTATAAGAGCAACACGTTTACGGCAGAGGATGCCACAGACGGTGTGATACTGAGCGAGGAACTCAAGTGGTAGTTCTATAATGGTGTAGCAGTACTTGTAGGGGAGAGTACTTGAGTACTGGTGGATATATTACTGCAGTACAGTTGTGAGATTACTCGAGTATAGTTGTGAGATTACTCGAGTACTACATAGAGAGTACTCATTTTCTTACCTCAAGCACTGCTATTGTTGTTATCTTTCTGTTATCCCATTACCACATCGAGCACCATCATTAGCACAAAGCCGATGGCGAAACCTATAGTGCTGAGATTACTGTGCTGACCGCTTGAGGCTTCTGGTATCAGCTCTTCCACTACAACGTAGAACATAGCACCTGCAGCAAAGGCGAGCATGTAGGGGAGTGCCGGCGTAAGAAATGAGGCGAGCAGGAGGACGGCGATGGCTCCGATTGGCTCGACGACTCCACTGAGAGATCCTAACACGAAGGATTTCCATCGGCTGTTGCCTGCCGCCCGCATTGGCATGGAGATGATGGCACCTTCGGGGATGTTCTGTATGGCTATGCCTAACGATACGGAAATGGCTGCGGCTAAGGAGATGTTTGAAACTTGGTTTTCGGCTCCGGCAAACACTACGCCTACAGCCATACCTTCGGGCAGGTTGTGGATGGTTACGGCAAGGGTAAGCATGGCAGTTTTTGAAAGGTGTGACTTTACGCCTTCGGGCTTGTCTGTGCCGATATGGAGGTGGGGTGTCAGTTCGTCGATAAGCAGCAGGAAACCTATACCCATCAGGAAACCTACGGCTGCAGGCACTACCGACCATGCGCCGCTGTCAGCCTTCATCTCCATCGCCGGAATGAGTAAGGACCACACGGATGCTGCCACCATCACTCCGGAGGCAAAGCCCAACAATGATTTCTGTAGTCGTGCGGACATTTCGTCTTTCATAAAGAACACGAAAGCCGAGCCGAGCATCGTACCTAATAGCGGAATGAGAAGTCCTACGATTATTGTTGCTGTCATTTCTGTCATATTCTTCTTTTTATTTGTTTGTTACGATGCAAAGATACAACTTTGTTGTGAGTCGGGCAATACCTAAAAGTGATGCTTCCTTACTTTTCGTACAGTTCTATCGGCAGTCCGTCGGGGTCACTGAAGAACACAAACTGTTTGCCAGTGTATTCGTCCGTGCGGATAGGTTCGTGCGCGATGCCCTTGCTGTCGAGTTCGCTGACAGCTGCCGCGAGGTCGTCCACCTCGAAAGCAAGGTGGCGCAGACCGGCTGCTTCGGGGTATGACGGACGTGCAGGCGGATTGGGGAAGGAGAACAGTTCTACGACGTATGTGTCGCCAAGACAGCAGTCTGCCTTCCATGAGTCGCGTTGCTCGCGATAATGTTCGCTTTTGATTTTCATGCCGAGCACATCGGTATAGAACTGTTTAGAGCGTTCGTAGTCGGAGCATATTACGGCTACGTGGTGTACTTTGTTGAGTTTCATAATATTCTTTCTAATTTTCTGTTTATGTTATAAGAAAAGCTCGTTCATCTTTCTTTCGCTACACAAGGGCTTGAGGTGTGCGGCAAGTAGGTCGAGGCAATCGCCTATGCCTCTTTCGTGTATGGGACAAACGGAGACACAACGCATGCAACCGATGCACAGTTCGGTGTTTACGCCTTTGAGATTATCAAAAGAAATGGCTCCCGTAGGACAAGCGTCAGCGCAAGTTCCACATTCTGTGCAAGCATCGCCGGCTGTAGGATAGGGACCGGAGCAGCCTTCTTTATATGGCCTGTTTCCGGGCAAAGCGAGAGGTGCGGAAGTCTGTACGCCGTTTGTTTGGTTTGTCATCTCCTTTGCTTTGTTGAATATATCCAAGCCGAACGAAGCCAATTCGTTTGCGTCCTCTTCGTCTGGTCTGCCTGCGCCGTACATTCTGCAAATGCTATGTTCGGCGATGGCAGCTACTGCAGCAATTACTTGAAACCCCATTCCTGTAGCTGTGTCCTGCATCTCAACCAAGGCGTCTTCATACGCTCTGTTTCCGTATACGGCAACAACAGCACACTTTGCTCCGTTCGCCTTTATGTCCTTCAGTCGCTCAACGGCTAAGGCTGGTACACGACCAGCGTATACGGGCATGGAGATAAATACAAGGTCGTCGGCTGTTATGTTGGGATAAGACAGATTCTGCGGTTTTGTGCAAAGTTCTGTAACAACGCTCTCGTCGCTGAAAGCCTTGCATAATGATTCGCTGACACGTCGGGTTCCGCCAGTAGGGCTGAAAGTTATTAAGTGTATGTTCATAATTCTTGTCTATTTATATTCGCAAAGATAATAATATTATTTTTATAAACGACAAGTTTTACTTATCTTTGCATTATGATTACACATAAGTTGACTTCTAATGACTGGGTATCTTTAGTGTGTTCAGAATTATTGAAAAAATATACCTGAAATATAGAATATGAGTGAAGAATATAAATTCAAATGCTTACTAGAATATTTTGTGGCACATCTGGAGTATGCTGAAAACGGCATGTCAGATACCATTGGTTTCAATAGATACTTGAAAGATATCGTTGATACTTCTAATTTCAAAATTAGTGGTTATGGCTGGAAAGGACAGCAAATACAACTGCAGGTTGCCGCATGGGAGGACTTTCATTGTGGGAAGATTTGTATAAATGTTGATGCACGAGGACATCAAACAAAGAGTTGTTATCTAAATTGGAAAGGGACGGGTATTAATATAACTCCCTTCTGGAATGAAGACCATATCCACGATTTGCAAATACTTATATATACGGAGGAAGATGGCGGACGATGGGATTCTATATGTTCGTATCCTCTTGCCTCATTGTCATTATTTGACGAGAGAAATACAGTCAATGCCAGTCTAAAACAGCTATTCAAAGAGTACTGCGCCTACAAAGAAGCATATAACGAACAAATAACGAAAAAAGGTATGGTAAACCAAGATACACTACGTGCAGCGAGACTTCTTGAAAACTCCGGTCAGATTATACTTCAAGGAGCTCCTGGTTGTGGTAAAACATATATCACAACCGAACTTGCTGTTTATCTGTGTGATGGAGAAGTGCCTTCCACCAGAGAAGAGTTGAAGAAACGATATAAAGAACTTCAGAAGGAAGGTCGTGTAGAGTTTACTACTTTTCATCAGAGTCTTGATTATGAGGAGTTTGTAGAAGGCTTGAAGCCAGATACAGATAGCCTTAATGATAAAGAGATGAGATTTGTTGTTAAGTCTGGTATATTCAAGAGAATATGTCAGGCTGCTTCGGCCACAACAACATCAAACTTGAAAGAGGCTTATAATTCTTTTGCAGAGGATGTGGTCAATTATGATGACATATACAAAATAAACATGCCAAATGGCAGTATGTTTGGTGTGACAATTAATGGCAAGGGTAATTTATCTTTATATACCGGCAAGGATTTTAAATTGAACGGAACTTTAACATATGAGAATATTGAAAAGTTCTTCTATGGTGCTGATCTTGGTTATTGGAAATGCTATTTCAAGGGAATTATAGATGTGCTGAAAAAGGATTATAAACTGGCTGCAGAGAATAAGGATGCTAATAAACCATATGTTCTTGTTATAGACGAAATTAATCGTGCCAATGTTTCGAAAGTGCTTGGCGAACTTATAACTTTACTGGAAAAGAACAAGCGACTTGGAGAGGAAGATGAGTTTACGGTGACTCTGCCTTATTCAGGCGAAAATTTTGGTGTGCCTGATAATCTCTATATCATTGGTACGATGAATACGGCAGATCGTAGTCTTGGTTATATAGACTATGCTGTGCGTCGTCGGTTCGCATTTATGACTATAGAGGCTAAATCGGATGTAATACGTGAATTCTACAATGGTAATGGTGAATTGATGAAGAAGGAATTGTTATTATTTACATCTGTGAGCGACCTTATAAAAGACAATCTCAATCCTGATTTCGATTTGAATGACATAATGGTTGGTCATAGCTATTTCCTTGCGAAGTCTGACGATGACTTCGAATTGAACCTTGAGTATAAAATACGTCCACTTCTTGAAGAGTATCTGCGTGACGGCATAATCGTAGACAACGGTGAAATAAAAGCCTCCATAGCAAACTTAGGTAAATAATCAACAAATGAATCCTAAAGAATATACAGAGCATGAATCGTTCTGCTTGGCAGATAATGCCGAGTTGAAGAGACGCTTTCTTAGGATAATCCGTGAGTGTCAGAATTCTAAGTCCTTGAAGGATGTGAAACTGATGGGCATGGATTATGACTTTAAGAAAGACGAGTTCTTCATGTCTTATTATATTGGTGTTGACTGGATAGATGCAGAGAAACAACAGGCAATGGTTGTGCTTCCTAAAATTAAATCGGTGGATTTTCAGACAATGCTTATGAAGTGTTTTACCTGCGATAAAGCGAGTGAGGATCTTGACCAAGTGTTCTTTATTCGAACAGAAGACAAGCCAATTGAAATAGATTCTTCTTCATTTCAAATGGAGCCATTGCTAATAGTATATTTCATCAATCTTATTAATCGCATAGCCAAGAATGGTTTAAAGTCTGGATATACAGTAAGAGAAGAATGCTTGAACAGTAAAATTAAGGGCAAAGTAATGATGACTCGATATATAAAGCATGGTATCGCACTTGATAGAAGAGAAATGGTGGACTGTAGATATCATGAATATAATATAGACTGCGTGGAGAATCGCATTATTAAGAATGCCTTGCTTTATTGTAAGCAAATGATCTTTAGAGTTCAAAAATCATTAGGACGGCATCTTGAACAGCTGCTGAATATGTACTCCTCTGTAATATCAGCATTTGAAAATGTAACAGCCTACGTTTCTCCTCAAGAATTACAACACATACATCTTAATCCCGTGTTCAAAGACTACAAAGAAGCTATTTCGCTGGCAAGGATGATTATTAAGAAACGTGGGTATTGCGTCGAATATGAAAAGAAAGGAAACAAATATAAAATTCCTCCATTCATTATAGACATGCCTGTGTTATTTGAAAGATATGTATATGCTTTGCTGAATGAAGCGTATGGCAAATCTGTGCAGTATCAGAAAGGAACAAAAGCAGATCGTCCTGATTTCTTAAAGCCTGATGAACAGCTTATTATTGATACCAAATACATTACTGATTGGAAATGTCGCATTAATAGTGACAATGTTCGTCAACTTTCCGGCTATGCCCGTAGCAAAGGCATAAGGAGGCGTCTGCAGGTATCTGATGATTCAACGATTTGTCCTTGTATGATTGTCTATCCTGATTCTGATGGTATAGCAACGTTTTGTCCAGTATCTGCAATAGATAGTAAGAACGATATCCAATTAATTGATGGTTATATACAGTTCTTTAAAGTCGGCGTCTCGTTACCAATCGTTTATAGTGATTTTTCCAAACTTTAGATGAACAATAAGGTAGAACTATTCCATCAGCACGTTTAGCACCATCATCAGCACAAAACTGATAGCGAAGCCGATAGTGCTGAGGTCGCTGTGCTGACCGCTTTGCTTTTGGTATCTTATAAAAAAACGAGAGTAGAGAGTGGAATGTTGAAAGTTATGATTACCTTTGTTGGGAATTATTGTTGTTTGAAGAAACAACATATCATTCAACTCACAACTCTTAATATATAAATATGGCATTATCCAATATAGAGAAGCATTACAACAAGCACTCCGAAGACCTTCGCTTGCAACGCAGGCACGGCATCGTAGAGTTTGAAACCACCATGCATCACTTGCGCCGTTTCATCAAGCCAGACTCGTTCCTGCTCGACATTGGTGCAGGAACGGGACGCTACACATCGGCTCTTATGTCTGAAGGCTATCAGGCTCAGGCAGACGAGCTGTACGACTATGTGCGTATAGACGACATCAACCGACTTGACGAACGTGCCGGCTTGAAACGTGTAACCATCTTCTCGCCTGACGGGGCTTCCGACTATATGCGCACGCGTCTCAACCGCATGAGTGACGAGACGTTTGCGCGTTTCATAGAATATCAGAAGTGCATCTCGGAGCGTGCCGACCTTATTGGAACCGGCAGCCATGTGGTGGATGTTGTAAGGGTGCCATGATAGAATGATAGTTGCTGTCTATTGCTGCATTGACAGAATCGTTTGTTTGTCTATGAGAGAATGAGTATCTTTGCACCATCAAATTAAGATTTGCAAACTTTTAAACACGTAAAAACATGACAGCAAGCAAAATGAAATACATTATCGTAGGTGGAGTTGCAGGTGGTGCAACTGCAGCTGCACGCATCAGACGTTTGACAGAGGATGCTGAGATAGTCCTCTTTGAAAAGGGTGAACACATATCATACGCCAATTGTGGTTTGCCTTACTATATAGGAGGGGTGATAGAAGACCGCGACCGCCTGTTTGTGCAGACGCCGGAGGCTTTCGGCAAGCGGTTCAATATCGATGTGCGCATATTGAGCGAAGTGACAGCCATTGATGCCGAAGCAAAGCAGGTGACCGTGCATACCGCTGACGGCAAAGAATACGTTGAGAGCTACGACAAACTGTTGCTTTCGCCCGGAGCATCGCCGGTTGTGCCTCCGCTTGAAGGTATTGACAGCAAGGGCATCTTCACCCTCAGAAACGTGAGTGATACAGACCGCATAAAGGCCTATATGGCGGAGCATAAGGTGAAGCGTGCCGTAATCGTGGGCGGAGGCTTCATTGGCTTGGAGATGGCAGAGAATCTGAAGCATGCAGGTGCCCAGGTGGCTGTGGTGGAAATGGCAAATCAGGTGATGGCTCCTATCGACTTCTCCATGGCTGCTCTTGTGCACGAGCATCTGCAGCAGCAGGATGTAAGGCTCTACCTGGAGCAAGCCGTAGAAGGTTTCTCACGCGAGGGAGACGAGCTGACCGTCCACTTCAAATCGGGTGTCAGTCTGAAGGCCGATATGGTGTTGCTCAGCATTGGCGTAAGGGCAGAGACCCGCTTGGCTCAAACTGCCGGATTGAAGATTGGCGAGATGCGCGGTATCTGGGTGGATGAATATCTGCAGACATCCCATGAGCATATTTATGCTGTAGGCGACGCCATTGAGTTTCCTCACCCCATAACGGGCAAGTCCTGGCTCAACTTTCTTGCAGGCCCTGCCAACCGTCAAGCACGCATTGTGGCAGACAATATGGTGTTGGGCAACAGGTTGAAATACGAAGGTTCTGTCGGAACGTCCATAGCCAAGGTATTCGACATCACCGTGGCGTCCACAGGGCTTCCTGCCAAGCGCCTGAAGCATATGGAGATGCCATATCTCTCGGCTACTATTCATAGCGGCTCACATGCCGGCTATTATCCAGGCAGTAGGCAGATGGACATCAAGATAACCTTCTCGCCAAGTGACGGAAGGCTCTATGGCGCACAAATCGTAGGTTATGAGGGCGTGGACACGCGTATCAACCAGTATGCGCTTGCCATAAAGACCGGGGCTACGGTCGACGATCTCACTCGGCTGGAACATGCCTATGCCCCGCCTTTCTCCTCAGCGAAGGACCCCGTGGCTATTTCGGGATATGTGGCAGGCAACATTCTTGCCGGAAAGATGACTCCACTCTATTGGCGGGAGCTGGAGCAGGCTGACACCACGAAGGTGATACTTGTGGATGTGCGTACTGCCGACGAATATGCGTTGGGCACGATTGGCGGAGCCGTGAACATTCCGCTTGACGACTTGCGCGAGCGTATGGGCGAGATCCCTACGGACGTTCCCGTATGGCTCTTCTGCGGTGTGGGACTGCGTGGCTATTTGGCTTCCAACATCCTCAAGGCCAACGGCTATCGGGACGTAAGAAATCTTATAGGCGGACTTAAAACCTATAGGGCTGCTACAGCCAAGCTGGTTGCTCCTGCAGACTTCGACACCGCAGCGGACAGCCATTCAAGCGAGGCGGCTGTACATTATAACCATTCGTGCGAGACATCTGTGTGTGAAGGCGGAAAGACCGTTGTGAGGGTGGACGCATGCGGCATACAATGTCCGGGCCCTATCCTCAAGATGAAGCAGGCTATGGACGGCCTTGTGCCGGGAGAGCAGTTGGAAGTGCGTGCTACGGATGCCGCCTTCCCACGCGACGCCGAGGCTTGGTGCAGGACAACGGGGAACAGATTCCTGGGCAGGCACTCTGAGTCCGGCGTATATATAGCCATGATAGAGAAAACGACTCCTTGTGCCGTTGAGGCTTCCAAACCGCAGCAGGGGGATTCAGGAAAGACCCTGATTCTTTTTAGCGATGATCTCGACAAGGTCCTTGCCACGTTTGTCCTTGCCAATGGCGCGGCAGCCACAGGCAGGAAGGTCAGCATCTTTTTCACATTCTGGGGGCTGAACGCCATCAAGAAAACCAACAGACCGAAGGTGGCCAAGGACTTTTTCGGGCGTATGTTTTCGTGGATGCTGCCGTCTGACTCTACGAGGCTTGCCCTCTCAAAGATGAACATGATGGGTATGGGTGCGAAGATGATGCGCTATCTGATGCGCAAGAAGGGTGTAGACTCTCTGGAGGAGCTTCGTCAGCAAGCCGTCGACAACGGTGTGGAGTTTATAGCCTGCCAGATGTCGATGGATGTGATGGGCGTGAGGCGCGAGGAGCTTCTCGACAATGTCACCGTTGGCGGTGTGGCGACCTATATGGAACGTGCCGAGAAGGCTAATGTCAATCTGTTTATATAATGAATATACAGCAACTAAAATATGTAACCGCAGTAGGCCGCTTTCGCAATTTTGCGAGAGCGGCTGAGTCGTGCAATGTCTCTCAGCCAACTCTGAGCGCCATGCTTCAGAAGCTGGAGGAGGAGCTTGGCATAAGGATTTTCGAACGTACAAACAGGTCGGTAAACCCGACTTCGGCTGGCGAAAAGATTATCCGTCAGGCTGAGCATGTGCTGATGGAGATAGAGCGGATAAACGAGATAGTATCGGAGGACAAGGGGCTGGTCGGCGGAAGGCTGCGTCTGTCCGTCGGTCCTACCATCGCTCCGTATGTTCTGCCTAAGTTCATCAGGCATTATCGTGAGGATTACCCGACGGTGGAGCTGTCGATACAGGAGATGGACGTGGGCTTCATGCAGACCGCGCTTCTGCGTGGAGAACTCGATGCGGGCATCGCCATATCCGACAACAGAAGGGATGGGATACTCGAGATCCCGCTCTATACCGAGAGGTTCATGGTGTACCTTGCGGAGAGCTGCTGGCGAAAACTGCCCGTGTTCAGACCGGAGAATCTGGAGCATGAAGGCATGTGGATAATGAGAGGTGCGCAATGTCTGCGCGAGAGTGCGTTCTCCTTCTGCAAGGGGAGGAGCAAGGGCAATCGTGTGTACGAGGCTGGCACGGTGGCGACTCTGGTGAATATAGTAGACGAGAATGGAGGCTTCACTATCATCCCCGAGATGCACGTGTCGTACCTTACGGAAAAGCAGCGTGAGAACGTGCGCCGTATTGAGGGCGACTTTCTCTCCCAGCGCCGTGTCTCGCTATATATCAAGCAGGACTATATCCGCCAACGTATGCTTAACACGCTGACGGATACGCTAAAGAAGTTCATGCCAGAGGGGATGCTGTACGAGGGGATCGTGAGATTTGGCATTAAGCTGTAGCCGTAGGCTTGTGCTTTATCGTGTGTGCCAGATGATTTCTCTTACGATTTCCGCAGCCAATTAAAAATCAACTTGCTTTACCGAAATGTTCGGAACTTGTAAAATAATTCTTTTGAAGAAATTGTTGTATAAGTAATATGTTGTATCTTTGTTGAGGATTATCGTTGTTTGAAGAAACAACACATCATTCAACTCACATCTCTTAATATATAAATATGGCATTATCCAATATAGAGAAGCATTACAACAAACACCCCGAAGACCTTCGCTTGCAGCGCAGGCACGGCATCGTAGAGTTTGAAACCACCATGCATCACTTGCGCCGTTTCATCAAGCCAGACTCGTTCTTGCTTGACATTGGTGCAGGAACGGGACGCTACACCTCGGCTCTTATGGCTGAAGGCTATCGGGTGAAGGCGGTGGAGCTGGTGCGTCGCAATATGGATGTTTTCTTGAAGCGTGAGCCTACGGCAGACGTTGTGCAGGGCGACGCACGCAATATGCCGTTTCTGCCTACGGGGGGTGCTGACGTTACGCTGTTGCTCGGTCCGCTCTATCATCTCATCGGCGATGAGGAGAAACTGAAGGCCCTGAACGAGGCAAAGCGCGTTACAAAACCAGGCGGACTGATTTTCGTGGCTTACTTGATGAACGAATACAGCATCCTGTCCTATTGCTTCGACGAGGACAGGATAGAGGGACTGATGGAGCGCGGAGCGGTAGATGGGGATTTCCATATTCAGGCTCAGGCAGACGAGCTGTACGACTATGTGCGTATAGACGACATCAACCGA